>Ga0210039_1000015_pt1 | contig 291523 bp, 218 predicted proteins | sample CryGeyCG2114_250_3_FD_185460 | JGI IMG/M metagenome (GOLD analysis project Ga0210039, IMG submission 185460) | Groundwater microbial communities from aquifer - Crystal Geyser CG17_big_fil_post_rev_8/21/14_2.50 (SPAdes) (version 2) | ecosystem: Environmental > Aquatic > Deep subsurface >...
TGTGGGGTGTGTTTTTTGTCGTTATTGAATCCATCGTCATGAGGAGACCTTTCCTGTGTCAAAAAACTTAAATCGCACCCCGAATCTCGTGATTCAAGGTGCGAAGAACTTTCATTCTGAACTACTGTTTGAGTCGGGGCACCCAAGACCTCATCGCAGGGGCCAATCGGCTCAAAGCGCAGGCGATAGTGCCGCTTACGCGCAATATCAAGACACCAGGCTTCAAATTCAGCCCGGCTCCATTCAAAGCGGTGATCACTGTGGCGAAAACTACCGGCTGGCAAAAGAGGGAAAAGCGCATTGTATTCGGCATTGGGAGTGGTCAAAACCACATATTCTGGTTGCAGATCTTCAAAAATCACCTGGGTGAAAGCCTCCAGGCGAAAGGGTTCCAAATGCTCCATGACTTCAACGGCCACCACCGCTTCAACCCCCTGCAAACGCCGATCGCGATAGACCAGAGAGCCCTGAAACAAGGCAAGACGCTCTTGCTGTTTTTCACTGAAACGCTCGGTATGCAGACGGCGGGAAGCCTTTTCAAGACTGCGGGAAGACACATCCATGCCGATGATTTTCTTGAGAGACGCCTGCTGCCAAAGCAATTGCAAAAGCTGGCCCTCGCCACAGCCCAAATCAGCCGCAGAAGCCACCCCCGACTGGGCAATAACCTCGGCCACCCGCTCCAGGCGCCGTTGATTCAGGCTGAGCGGCTGTTCAAGCGCCTCTTCCTGCGATTGTTTTTTTTGCCCCTCAAAAGCCATAGGCTCTTCCTGCAGGCGCTGCAGAGCCAAATCGGTTAATCGCTTCTGATGGCGCAGATAACGCCGGGTGATCAACTCACAGGCAGGATGAGCGGAAAGCCAGCCCTCGCCACGCTTGAGCAGTTTTTCAACTTCTTCTGGCCCAATAAAATAGTGTTTGTCGTTATCCAGCACTGGCAAAAGCACGTAAAGATGGGTCAGCAGGGCACTGAGATGCAGTGTATGACTTAATTCCAAGGTGTAGTAGGGGCTTTCTCCCCATTCCGGGAAACGGGGTTCAAGCGGGTGACGCGTAATCGTGAGCTGATAGCCCAAGGGGGCAAACAGGGCCTCAAGTAAACCCGGCCCGCCCCGGCTGGCCACCACTGAAAGTTTGGCGGTCAGCGGAATGGGAAGATCCGCCAGCAAGGGCTTTTCACGGCAGCGCCCATTCAGGGCCGACCCCAAAACCTGTGCTATCGCCACGCTCATAAACGAAGAGGCCACATAGGGCCGATCATTGACATACTGCCCCAGGGCAAAACCTTCCCAGGCAGGGTTGTGCTCACGCACCTGTCCAATCGGGTCAATATCCAGCACCAGGGCCAAAGTACAGCGCTCTTCACTGACTTCGGGATAAAAAACATGCACCTGCCCGAAAGAAACGTCAAAATGCTGCACCCGTGCAGGATTTTTGTGCATCAGATAGCCCAAATCCGTCGCCGGAGCATGGGTCGTGGTCAGGGTCAGAAGCATCGGGGTCTTTTCCTTTGCAAGATCTTCGTTTTTATCATACCCCTCTTGGGGGCAGGAATCCAAGCAGAGCCGTTTTTACCTTTTTCACAAAAACTTTTGTGCTTTTTCTGCCCTGAGCGAAAAGATCCGCAAAACAGGGTTAGAACTGCTTTTTCTTGAAATCGACACATTACACCGCATAAAAGCCTATCTTTGTCAATCCCCCAATGGGGGATGGGAATCAGTTTTTTTATTTGGTATAACCAATAGAAATGGGCCAATAAAGGGAAAACACGTGATTAAGCGTGCATTTTGTGCATCTTCAAAAAAATTATCTTTTGCACTGAGCAGATACTCTCTTCTTTTCTGCTTAGGTTTGGGCTGTATGGCCTGTCAAGTAACTCCACCCCCAATAAACAACAGGGTTCCAAACCAAGTACAGGAAGCAAAACTAAGCCCTGCTCAAGCCACCCCCTCGCCACCTGCAAAAACCTTGTTTGTTCGGGGGACTGCCCCCATCCCAAACAAACCAGAATCGCCAGTTCCTACAAAATTCCCCCCGACACAAGCCAGTGTGCTTCCTGCTCTAAAAATCAGCAGCCCCCCAGCAAGTAAAGGTTCTTCGGATAATAGTACAAGCTCTTCGAGTAATAGCATAGGAAATCCAGGCTCTGTCAGCATCTCCCCAGTCAACCCAGCTCCCCCGGCAACTCCTCAACCCCGGCCTTCACAGCCTCAGATTCTCTCGGTTCTGCTCAAGGGCCAAGAAATCATGGGACCTGAGGCTTTGGGAGCCATTCAAGCCAACTATTCGGGCAAGGAAATCGTTCTCACTCTCACAGGATTTTTTCCGGGAGTTCTTAGCAATACCGAAGTTTATCTCGACAATGAGATTTCACTTGAATTGGTTTCAAGCAGTCAGACGGAAATTCAGGCACGTTTCAATACCCGCAATATTCCAGATCTTTATCTGGTGGGCAATCAACACACTTTGAGCGTGTTTTTGCCTAGCCAAACCCTCAAGGTTCAAGTCAGAGTGGGGCCTCCAGAGCAAAGCCAGAACTTGGCTCCCCAGATTCTCAGTGTGAGTGTGCAACGGGATAGCGAGAATCAGCCCGAAAACATTTTGATCAAGGGGCAAAACCTAATGCTGAACTCACTTTTCGCACAGGTCACTTTGGATGGCCAAATACTGGAGACCTTTGAAAGTGGGTTTGAAGAGCAAGATACACGCCTTTTGCTGGGCTTGCCTGAAGACGGAGATTTCTCACCCGGCATGTCACATCGTCTGAGCTATATCTCTCCTTTTGGGATCAGTATTTATGAATTTAAAAGTTAACACTGCAAAAACTTGTCAGGAAGGGATAGAATAATGTTAAGTCTGAAAAATTGGGCGGTAATACCTGTGACGCTCGCTATTTTGAGTGCCTGCACCCTTCCCAAGCAAAGCTTGAATACAAGTTGGGCACCGCCTCAAACGGCTTCATCTTCGACGGGAACACTCACACATGGTCAGCCTTTGGGCGAATTTAAAGGGGATCTCAAACTGGAGATCAACCCGGCTTTGCTTGGAGAAAAATACAAGCATTCAAAGCCCTATTCTCTAACTCCTGAAAGCACCTCCTTTCAAATTCTTTCACACAAGCAAAAGGTTTACCCCAAAATAGAATGTGTTCAGACCCTACCTGACAAGAGCTATATTGCCTATTTCGGCTATGAAAATTCAAGCTCAGAAGTCATTGAAATTCCGGTTGGCCCACGCAATAAGGTGCTTTTGCCCCGAGGCCCCAAAGAACATGAATCGGAGCAGCATGATTCCAAAAGCAAAGATGATGAACATAAAGACAATAAAAGCAAAGACTCTAAACCCGAAAGACGAAATGGCTTTGACCAAGGCCAACCCAGTCGCTTTCAACCGGGTCGTGTAGAGGGCTTTCCCCAGGTTATTTTTTCGATTCCCTTCAGCAAAGGGCAAGTTTCATGGATACTCAACGGAAAGAGTGCTGTTGCCTCAAAGCGCAGCAAAACCTGCCCTGTTATCCCCACACCCACTCCTGAACCCTCTGCCACGCCCACGCCAGAACCGACTCCGACCCCAACGGCAGAACCCACACCCACACCTGTCCCTACCCCCAGTGATGTGGCCTTTGATCCTGCTGACCCCAGCAGTTTAGGTGATTTGTTCCCCGATGTGCCTGGCAATAAAAATCTTCCCCAACCCGAAACCAGCGAAAGCTTTATTCTGCTCAATGACCATCTCCCAGAGCCTGTGGCAGCTGGGCATGTGGCCTTGCAACTGGCTGATCCTGTCGCTCAAAATCTACAGTCCCTGCTGCAGGAATACAATGCGATTCAAGTGACCGAACCGATTAATGGCATGTATTTTATTCAACCTGATATGACCCGTGTCGATGTCAGCACCTTGGCCGATAATCTGCGCACCCTCAACGGCATGGCCAGTTCGCCGGATCAGGTTGTGACCTATGGGGCCTTTGGCAATCTTGAAGCAGCAAAAACCCTGGCCTTTGCAACGGCCATGGCCCTTGATCCACGGGTTAAAAGTGTGGGTTTTGATCCTGTGCTGGAATTGGCCAGTGGGGTGACTACTCAGGAGCAGACTGATGCAACATATGTGGCGGGTGGAAATGTGCCTCTTGTTCCTTCAGCCCAAAATTCCTGGTGGCTCAATGAACGCTCTACTTGGATTACCCATGCTTGGGAGTATTCACTTGGATATAATTTGAGTTTGAATCGACCGATCAATATCGGTGTAATTGATGGGGGATTCTCAGGAATGAAGTATCATTCCGAAAAAGGCAGAGATTTTGAGAACCAAATTCTTTGGTATGAAGGCGGGTATATAAAAGAAGGAAAAATCACCCCTTGGGATGATGCCGCTATTCAAGCAGAAGAAAACCTCAATACGCCAATAAAGCCAACAGGTGGACATAATAGAACTTCTAGCCATGGCACTGCCGCAGCCTCAACCATTGCCGCAAGATTTAATAATGGGGTGGGGATTGCGGGTGTGGCTCCCTACTCGAAAATAATACCGATTAAAGTAGGTCTAAATCCAACCGCGACAAGAGAGTTTGATGCCCCTTACTCACATGTTCTCGCCGGAATTCAGTATCTGGCCAGTAAAACCTATCCTCCTGTAGATATTGTGAATATTTCAATAACCAGAGGCTCTGCTGATTCTTATATCTATGATTATTTTGATAAGGTTATTAATCAAGAATCCTGGCTTAAACCTTCTCAAAACTTAATTCGCACCTTAAGCCAAGCTCCGCAGCGTATGGTTTTTATCAACGCAGCAGGAAATACAAACTACGATGCAAAATTAGCTTTGCCCAGTAGTATCCTTTTTCCTGAAATGATAACAGTGGGTGCTTTAATGGATGATCCTACCATGGCAACTGTTCCGATTGAGAGTGAAGCGATCAATTTAAGGCGCACGCATGTTTTTGCAAGTGACAGTGATTATAACAAAAGCATTAAAATAGGATCAAATTACGGAAACAATGTAACCGTTTGGGCTCCTGGCTTTCGCATGTTAGGTTTGTCTCCGCTATATATACATTCAAAAGATGTGTCTCAACCTGTCTTAACTGACTTGCAAGATTGGGACCTGACCAGTGCCGCAACCCCTGTGGTTGCTGGAATTGCGGCATTGATGAAGGCGATAGATATTAATCTAACGGGTGCAGATATTAAACAAAGGCTTTTAGACACAGCCAGAACCCATACGTATCAAGATGATTATTTGCGTGTGAATCCTCTTTTTGCTGTTCAATTGCCGTCAAGTATAGACAGCGGCTGTAAAGTTTTAAACTATAATCTCAGTTGTGGCAATCGCTACTCTGATACCTTAACCATTAAAGCTATCAATGGTTTAAATGCTGTAAGATCACTGACAGCCAATACGGCACAAACTTTTCACGGTGTTTTGGTTCCCTACGATGGAATGAATGGCTATGGTTTTCGCTTAGAAAATACCAGCCAAAATATTGCCTATAATTTATTTGCAAGTGACAGTGGCGATTTGAGTGGGTATCAGGCCGAATATACCAATTCAGCCGGTGAATTGGCTTATATTCCGTTGGGGCAATTGCGCGAACAATTTTACCCTTCGGCTCCAGAGGCAGATGTAACAGGATGGGTTGTACCCGATACAGATCGCATCCAAATCCTCAAAATTCGTTGGCTGCCCAATGAAAATACAGTTCCCTCTCCTACACCGACTCCTGCTCCAACACCAACACCAGATCTTTCTACAATTTCCCAGATTCCAGCAAGATGGTGGGTGAGGGCATTTAATGTCAATGATCGTGTGAATGTACTTGTTAATGATGAACATTACCCTATTTTCGGACTTGGTTTTAATGGTGCACAAGTACAAGAAATCACTCATTTATTAAACCCGTATCCGCAAAAAAATAAAGTCCGATTCCAGACTTTTAACGACACAAATGCTACAGAAGGTACAGCTTGGGGCTTTGAGCTTATTTGTCTTTGTCCTGGCCGAAATGGCCCAACTCTTGACGCAGGAAACTTAACACCACAAATAATCTATCACGATGTTCATGGAATCGCAGAAAATCCTGATCGACATCCTGCAAGAAGAGGTAATCCAACTTTGGGATTGGTTTATGATCAGGCTATTTATTTTTATAAAAATGGTATTTTTCCGTCAAACACAACCTATTCATTAAGCACTTTAAATGTAAGTGATCAGATGGAAATCGAGCTAAATAGACCAAACATAGGTTCTCAGCTCATATTGGAACATGATTATACGGAAGATTATACAAAAAACATGGATTTAACACCTCTTTTAAAAACAAATGCAGAAAGAAATAGTTTTCGAACCATTGTAAATCATGGCTCAAAATGCAGACCTTATACATCAATGCCCAACTATACTTATGGAGTGGAAATATACAATATGACAATAGATGGCCAAGAGCTTGTATTTCGGCATAGGGACGGAGAAAAAGAAAATCTTGATCTATATCCAGCGGGTGCACATTTTAACAAGGAAGCCTATCTCCCTGATTATGCCCGTGGTGTTATAGACGCAGCCATAGCTTGTACTCCTGGAGCAGCAGAAGATGATTCAATCACAGGTGAGAATGGAGATCCGCTTTATTCTTATAATTTGTTGAGCTATCCTTTTTATTCAACTACTAGACTTTACAATACAAACGAAATGAATATCCATTTCAATGCATTTCCAGTTCCTTTTGATCTCGAAAAAGAACAATTTTTTATGTACTTATGGCCATGAAAAAATCAAAAAAATGGCCCTTCATTCGAATATGCAAATATACGCTACTATTTGCAACCTTAACGGCTTGTCAGCTTCAAGATTTTGTTTCAAGACAACCGCCTATAGAGGTTTCTTCTCTACCGGTTAAAGTCTCACCTCAAAATCCATCTACTCCATCTCCTTCTTCAACAATAAAAGCAACAGCCTTGCCCTCACCTTCGCCTGGTGTCGCTGTCTTACCAACAGCTATACCTATGCCAACACCCTCTCCGTCTCCTTCAGTATCTCCATCCACACCATTCCCTTCACCCTCAGCGAGCAGCTTGAGCGAATGCCCTGTAGTAGATATAGGCTTCGAAACCTGCGCCGCTTTTTATGGATTTGTCTATGATATAAACAATAAAACAGTTGAAAATGCAAAAATTGATCTGTACAAGCTAAAAAATAACTATGAAATATCTTTTTATAAATCAACCTATTCAAATCAAAGTGGAGCATACGGTTTTCCAAGAATTGTTGATGACCATTATGTTTTAAAGGTCAGCAAAGAGGGTTATGCTACGCGCTTATTTAAATATTTCGGTCTCACAGGGTATCCTAAAGACAATATAGACTTTGGAGGAGATGGTTCTCAATCTTCGCATCACCCAGAACTCTTTCTAGATAACAGTCCGGAGGTGATTGAAAATAAAATCATTCACAATCAAGCTAATCCCGGCACACCTACTTTCGCGCTTACATTTAATGAGCCTGTGGATAAAAAATCCATCGAAGAGAAAATAGGTATTTATGCTGCGTCCACTTTTTTTACGGAGCTGATATATCCTTCTACTTATGGGGGAGCATATATTAAAGACTCTCCATTAATTACTTCCTGCGGTTCAAGTACCTTTGAACAATGCTTAGTTATAAAGCCTGAGAATTTGACTTTTTTCTGGAGTTCAGATCTAAGCCAAGTGACTATATCATTTAAACCTGGTTTTCAACTGCCTTTAACAAAGCAGAATGCGCTAGCAAATTCTCGTAGTGTCTTTGGAATTGCTTTTTTTGATCCTGTAAGTCAAAATCGAACCATTTATGATCTTGATGGGAATGGACGAACATCTAAACATTTTAATTTTCAACCTGATTATGCTGGACCGTTTCTTCAAGTGCCAAATATTTCAACCGCGCCAATCAAAGACATAAGTGTTTGGGGATACCAATATTCGTTGACGGACGATTTCCCCCCCCGCCTGCTCTCACTCCAACCGATTGAAGCCTCACTACGCTTGAACTTCAGCGAAATTATGGCGATTCAGACCTATAAATACCTGATCGCGGGCGGAATGATCGACATGCTCCCCCCTGGTTTGCCTGGCAGTGAAACCCGTTCGCCTGCCGAGTATCCGGGTAATCTGGGCAATGTCACAGGCCGCAAGACCGCTGCCAATTACCAGCTCAAACTGGAACGAGTAGGCGCAACAGTTTTTCAAACTACTTGGAAAGCCCTGGGTGGTGAAACCCGCTACGACAGCGAGGATCCAAGCCGCCAGAGCGTGCGCCTGTATCCTCCGCATAGCACCCAGGCTGTGAATGGCTTTTACCCAGCTTTCAGTGCAGTCAGTACCACTGCTGTTAATGCTGGCTTTGGCCAAGGCAGCAATACCGGTCAAAGCTGGATCCTGCGTTGGCAGGGCATCAGCAATAAGGGCGAAGTAGGAGCGGTGCATGAGGTCAATCTGGCAGGCAATGCCCTCTATACAGCCAGCGAATGGGCCAATCAGCTGCAATTGGCTCTCCAGGCCAGCAGCTCTGGCGAGGGCAATTGGCAGGTTCAGGCCAGTGCCGATGGCAGCCAGCTTCAACTCAAACTGGCAAGTGAAAGTGGGGAGTTTATTGGTTGGAAGCTGGTCAGTATCAGCTCTCCCAGTGCTGCTTTTCCCAGTACCTTGAGCACCCCCAGCCAAAACTGGGCTGCCCATACCGATTGGAAATGGTGGCAAGCAGGCGACAAACTCAGTATCGAGGTGATCAATCCCATCTTTGACCCCGCAGGCAATTCAATCGACCCCAACGCCAAAACCGCATCAATGTCACTTTGAAAGGAAACACCATGAAAACAAAATTTGCAATCCTATCTGCTTTGCTCTGTCTTGTTTCAACCCTGCCCGCTCAATCGGTATCACCCCTTCAACTTAAACAAATCTTTGTAGCAACCGCTGAAAACAGCTTTGTCAAAGGGGATACGATTACCTTACAGTTTAACCAGCCCATGAACCGGGCCAATTGGGTTGATGGCCGTATCTCTCACAGTGCCCAAACCACCCCCAAAGCACCGGCCGGTTATAGCGAACCCGCAGGCAGTCAGAGTGCGGTCAATGCCGCACGCAACTATACGGTCAAAATTACACCTGGCCCAGGCTCGAAAACACATGCTTATACAGGAACTTGGGCCAGCTTGGGGGGAACCGCTCTTTATGAGCCCCAGGATTCCAGTATTGTCTATCTTTTGCCCCCCAACCCCCGCACTCAAGTCTTTGCCCCCGGCGATCAGGTCGAACTCATTGCAGTCAATACCCTGACCAGCCCCGATGGCACAGTCATTGACCCATCTAAGCTTCAGCACAAGGCTCCAGCCAGTTAATTAACTTCTTAAACTAAGACGTCTAAACCCTTTTGATCGACCAGATTGAGAAGTTTCAACGAGAGACTGTTGGGCTTCTTTTTTCCCTGCTCCCACTTCTGAATGGTCGATACGGTGGTATTGAGATAGGCAGCGAAAACAGCCTGACTTACGCCTTGTTTGATGCGGATTTTTTTTATTTGAGCCGGTGAATATTCTTTCACCTGGGGTAAACAAAGGGCATCGAATTCCCGCAGCGTTTCAGGCTTCATGACACCCGCATCATGTAAACCCTTTGCGGTTTCATAAATACTGTTTAATATCGAGCTATTCATACACAAATCATAACACTAAGTACTATGATTTACTTTCGATTTCTGGCTTTGAATCGTAGAAATATATCGAAACCATTCAAGTTTAAGTTCTGCCTAAATCTTTTTCAAGACCCGAAAGGTCCAGCCCCCAGAGCCTGATAGACTGAACAGGTAAACGACTTAAACAAACACTTTCGGAGGATTCCATGGGAGATATTCAGGTTTCAAACAACGCAATGATCAAGGCCGGCCCCGAGGCTGAAAAAGGCATTTTAAAAGGCGTTGAAGCTGTCGGCAAAGGCTTGAAAAACCTCAAGGACAACCTCTTTGGCAAAACAGGCAGCACGATTCTGGCCTCAGCCGCTTCGGGTGCGCTGATTGGTGCGCTGACCCCTGTTCCTGGTGCTGTCGTCGTTGGAGCCGTGGCCGGTGCCGCTGTCGGAACCGGCATTGCCTTAACCGAAAAAGCCAAAGAAGCCGGTAAAAAAGGTGCTTCATTGGCTGCCTCGATTGCCACTGGCGCTGCCGCAGGTGTGGTATTTGGCTTGCCGGGCTTGCTGGTGGTCGGTGCAGGTTATGCCTTTTCAACAGGTGCCGCACAAAATGCAGCCAAAAAAGTAGGCGAATTTCTGTCTAAAAATGCAGACAAAATGGTGGCCAAAGCCGCTCCTGAACAGTAAGTCATGGCCGGTTACAGCTTGGTCGAACTGATCGACGCCTTTTACAAAGAAGCCATTTCAGAACAAGACTATCTCTCAGGTTTGGATCAGCAGATCCAAAACGCCCAGCGCAAGCTCGCTGAACTGGACAAACAGAAGATCGCCCCTGCCGATCAGGCCCTCTGGCAGGAAGAACTCCTGCCAGGCTTGCAAGCCGCCTACGAAGGGGTAATTGGCGCGGCCAGCGAAGCGAAAGTCTATGCCCAGGAACGCAAAGAAGAAGTTTTGCATGGGGTGGGTATTTTACTCGCCAGTGTCGATAAAATCATGGAGTTTCTGGCGCTGCGCAGTGGTTTGGTCAGCGAAAGCACACAAAAGCTGATGGCCGAAGCCCTCAACCCCCACAGTGATGGGCTGAGTCTGGAAAGCCCTGTCAGCAAAGGTTCTGCCGAATCCAGCATTTCCTTTCTGGGTGAATGAGCAAATCTTCTCCCGCCGCGCATTATCAGATCATCGCCCCCCTCGGTCAGGGGGGCTTTGCCACGACCTGGCTGGCAAAAGACACACGTACGGGCCAGCGCTGTGCGCTCAAAAAACTCAGCCTGCACAAATTGGATCATTGGAAAAGCCTTGAGCTTTTCGAGCGTGAATGCAAGGTTCTGAAAAACCTCAAACATACAGGCATTCCCCGTTTTATTGAATCCTGGAACAGCGAAGACCCCTTTGAGCTGGTGCTGGTGCAGGAATATATCCCCGGCAAATCGCTGCAAACCTGGATTGAAGAGGGCCGTCGTTTCAGCGAAGATGAAGCTCTGCAACTGGCCCTGCAAATTTGCGATATTTTAATTTATCTTCACCGCTTTTCTCCCCCGGTGGTGCACCGCGATCTCAAGCCTGGCAACCTGATTCTGAATGAGCAGGATCAGATCTTTCTGATCGATTTCGGAGCGGTGAAACAGCAGGTCAGTGCCCAGGCCCAACACAGCATCACCATGATGGGTACTGTGGGCTATATCCCCCTGGAGCAACTGGAGGGCCGTGCTCTTCCCGCTTCTGATCTCTATGCTTTGGGGGCCACCCTGCTCTTTCTTTTAACGGGTCGCTCGCCAGCCGAATTGCCAAAAAAAGATCTCAAACCAGATTTTCGCTCCCAGACCCATTTTTCCATGGGGTTTAACCGCATTCTGGATCGTCTCTTGGATGCCGATCTGAACAAACGCTATGCCCTGGCCGCAGAGCTGAAACGGGATCTACTCAAACTGATTGAAAAACAGCAAAAGCGCAACCAAGCCTTTGACTTTGACAAGTTCAAACTCTGGCAGACCGTGCCCAAAGCCTGGGCGGGCTTTTCTCCGCCCACGAAAATAGGGATGGGCTTGGGTGTACTGCTGCTCAGCCTGCCGCTGCTGCTGCAAGGCTTAAAACATCTGAGTCCAACACCCCCCCCAAAAAAAACACAGGCGCAAACCGTAGAAACCGCCAATGTCAAAATGCAAAGCCTGCGCTGGCAGGCTGCCCCCCTGAAAAACTGGCAACGCCTGGAACCTGCCCCCAATCTGATCAGCTTGAGCCAAACGCCTCAGGGACAGGTCTGGGGAATTGCCAGCAACGCCCTGTACCTGCTCAGTGGCAGTCCCGATGCGCCCATCCACTGGGAAGCTTCAAAGCTGACAGGCGGCTACGCCAGTTTAAACTGGCTACAAGCCACCCAGAATCAAGGCATTTGGTTCGCAAGCTCTGACAGCCACTTGTATCGTTTGAAAGACAACACATGCCTTGAAATGGACAAACCCAGCCCAGCTAAAATCACAGCCCTGGGGATCTGGCAAGACAAACTGCTGCTGGCAGCCGGCCCCCAGCTGTATTTTTGGGACACACGCTCAGATACCTTTCAGCTTTTGGGCAAACTGCAGGAATCGATCGAGGCCCTGTACAGCGATGCCGACAAGGTACTCTGGGTGGGAGATCGCAACCGCCTCTACCGCTATGAGGGCAAAACCTGGCAAAAAGTCTGGGAAGGCAAAAGCAGTTACGATGACCGGATTCGGGTGATCCGCCAGGCAGAAAACAAGCTCTGGCTGGGGCTTGAAAAAGGGGCCCTCGCCTTGGATCTCAAACGCAATCTCAGCTACAACCTGCTCAATAACGGCAGCAGCAAAGGGTTGGAAAGTATGCCCCAACAGGCCCGCTGGCTGGCCACCAGCCATACCTATGCCGAAGGCCTCTACCAGTTTAAAAACGGGCAAGCCGGCGCTCAAACCCTGGGTTGGCGAGACGGTCTGCCCGATGATCGCTTTCAGGCCCTGCTGCTCGATGCCCAAGCCCAGCTCTGGTTCAGCGGCCAAAGTGGCGAACTCTGGAAAACCCCCACTGCAGAACTGCTCAAACAGATGCAAGCGCCCAAACCACCCGCACACCCTGCGCTGCGCTTTGAAAGCGCCTGTGCAGCCTGGCAGGGGCTGCAACCCGCCCCTTCTGCACAACTGGCCGGAGACGGGCAAAGTGGTGATCTGCGTGTTTATTGGAATCAACAACAGCTTTGCCCCTATGGTGAAGGCTTCAGATCGCAGCAGGGAGAGCTGCTGGAACTGAATTGGCAAGGCCTGAAAAAGTGGACGCATGGCAAAGTACAAAAGCTACCGCTGCCAGAAAGGATGCTCTCCAGCCAAAGCCTGTGGCTCGATTCAAAACAAAGAATTTGGCTGGCACGGCGTTATCCCTATATCCTTCTGCGCTTTGTAAACCAAAATTGGCAGAAATTCGGGAGCCAACAAGGTTTCTCGGAAGGAAGTGCGGCCTTGCTCTATGAAACCCGCGCAGGAAAAATTCTGGCAGGCAGCAAGGTCAAGGGCGAATTGCCACTCCAGGTTTTTGATGAAAGCAGCCAGCAGTGGCTGAACAGCGGGCTCAAATACCAGAAATCCTGGATGACACCCGAAGCCAAACAAATACTCGAACTTCACACGGGTCAATTGGCCCTGGCGACAGATGAAGGTCTGTTCTTAATCGAGGCCGATTTCAAACAGGCCCAGAAAGTTGAAGGTCTGCCCTATAAGGAAATTCAAGGCGTGGCCGAAGATGCCCAGCACCGCCTCTGGATTATCTATGATCGCCATGGCAAAGGCCGAGGGCTCAGTCTCTGGGACCCTGCCAAGGGCAAGGTCAGTCACCTGGACTCACGCCAGGGCCTGGTGCCCGACCGCTTCCAGGAAATCGCCATCGACAGTCAAAAACGCCTCTGGTTAATGGGGGGCGGCATGGGGGTAGCGGTTTATACCCAAGCCCCGCTCGAAAAAGCCATGAAAGCCCTCAGCCCTTGAAGACTGGCCAGTCCCCTGCTAAGCTGTGAAAATCCTGCAAGTTCCGTGAAAGAAGCACCCACCCATGAGCACTTCCGCCCTGCGTTTTCCTGATCAAGCCCGACGCCAGAAAATTCTTCAGCTTTCGCTGCCGATTATCGGGGGCATGGTTTCGCAAAATATTTTGAATCTGGTCGATACCGCCATGGTCGGCTCTTTGGGCAACCAGGCTCTGGCTGCTGTGGGGATCGGCAGTTTTGCCAATTGGATGGCCATGGCCTTTATCACCGGGCTTTCGGCTGGGGTTCAGGCCATGGCGGCCCGGCGCATGGGCGAAAGCAAAGAGGGTGAAATGGCCATTCCGCTCAATGGGGGGCTTTTGCTGGCCTTTGCCCTGGCAGCCCCCTGGTCTTTGCTCTTGTTTTTCCTGGCGCCCCTGCTCTTTCCCTTTCTCAATCCCGACCCCGCGGTTGCCATTCACGGCGTGCCCTACCTCCAAGCCCGACTGCTGGGTATGGTGGCTGTGGCCATGAACTTTTCCTTTCGCGGCTATTGGAATGGCATCAATTATTCGGGGGTGTATATGCGCACCTTGATCGTGATGCATCTTGCCAATATTGTACTCAGCTATCTGCTGATTTTCGGAGTCTTGGGTCTGCCGGCCCTGGGCACGGCAGGAGCCGGGATAGGCACCACCCTTGCCACATTTTTGGGCACGGCCCTGTATTTTATCGAAGCCCTGCGCGTGGCCCGTAAAAATGGTTTTCTCAAGGGCCTGCCCCGTGGCGAAACCCTGGTTACCATGCTGCGTCTGGCGGTTCCCGCAGGCATTCAGCAATTGTTTTTCTCAGCGGGCATGACCAGCTTTTTCTGGATTGTGGGCCGCGTCGGCACCGCTGAACTGGCTGCATCGAATGTCTTGGTCAACCTGCTACTGGTCGCCATTTTACCCGGCATGGCCTTTGGCATGGCCTGCGCTTCGCTGGTCGGGCAGGCCCTCGGGCGCTCAGATCCTGAAGACGCCCGACTCTGGGGCTGGGAAGTCTCCTGGATCGCCTGTCTGAGTGTGGGCATGCTTTCGCTGCCTGCTGTTTTTTTCCCCGATATGATTCTGGGGCTCTTTATACACGATCCCCACACCCTGGCGCTGGCACGGTTTCCCTTGCAATTGGTGGCTCTGACCATGGCCCTCGATACCCTGGGCTCGGTGCTAATGCAGGCCTTGCTTGGTGCAGGTGACAGCCGCCGGGTGATGTTGGTTTCGGTCGGCTTTCAATGGGGCCTTTATTTGCCCCTGCTCTTTGTCTTGACCCAAATCGGCCTGCTCGGCCTGACCGGCATCTGGGTGCTGCAAATGGGCTACCGTGCAATTCAAACCCTGGTCTTTACCCGGCTTTGGCAAGCCGGGCACTGGCAGAAAATCAGGGTTTAATCCACTGCGAAGGACAGGGTCAAAACGGCAGTAATATCCTTTTCAATCGTGCCGGTATCGTACAGGCCTGAATCACTGACTTCGGTCGAATGCGGACGGGTGATCTGAAAAACACCCGTGCGTACCGCCCGCACAGGGCCCAAATGGCTGCCCGCGCTTTTGAGAATCTGTTCAGCCCGCAAACGCGCGTCTTTGGTGGCCTCAGACAGCATTTCCACACGCAGGTCACTCAAACGGGTATAGAGGTACTCGGGGGGATAGGAGTCGAAGGGGAGCCCTCTTTGAATCAACTCCCCTGATTCCTGCGCCAGGGTCTCAATTTTTTTGACATCGGCCAATTGAATTTCAAAACTCTGGCTCAAGCGATAGCCGCGAATCTTGCCCGAGTCATTGCCATTGGGCAAAAGTTCAGGCAGGCTTGAGGTTTGAACCGCGCCCAGGCGCAAAGCTTCAGCAGGAATGCCCTTTTCCTGAAAAAAATAATTTTTAATCGTTTTGACGTGTTCCTGCAAGGCTGCGTAGGCCTGCTGTTGGGTTGCGCTTTCCACCCCCACAGAGCTGCGCCAGATCGCGAAGTCTGAGCGAATCGACTTGCGTGCTGAGCCGGTTACACTCACGGTTTGATCTGAGCTGCGCAGATTGCCCAGGGCCTTGGCTCCCAACCAGGCTGAAGCCACCAAAGCCGCAGATAAGACCACCATGCCCGCCAGAAAATAAGGAGATTGTTTTTCGTTCATTTTTTTGCCCTTCTCGGTGAGATACCGTTCAGACGTTGGTCAAGATCGATTTGTTCAATCTTTTCTAAAAATTTCAATAAACTTACTTTTTATCAGCAAAACAGGTTAAAATTCTCTCGCCTGCAGGTCGGGTTTCAGACCCACCCTGGGCGCATATTCTGGAGGTTCACGCATGTCTTTGATTGCCCTGGCCTGGAAACATTATCCCCACTATCCCCTGATGATTCTCTCCAACCGTGATGAATACAGAAACCGACCCACTGAAATTTTGCAGCGTTGGGAGACCCAGCCTGCGCTCTACGCAGGCAAAGATCTCAAAAGTGGAACCACTTGGCTGGGCATAACTGAAACTGGCCGATTCGGTGCTTTGACAGATTTTCATCGCCATATTGAAACCGATGGCCCTCACAGCCAAAGCCGGGGCAAATTGCTCTTGAACTACCTGCTTGGAGATCTTGACCCAGAATCTTTTTTGAAGCAAACCCGATCTCAGCGCAAAAAAGCCCTGCCCTTTAATATGCTGGTGGGGGATCGCAATCAACTCTTTTACTGCTGTTCGGTTTCGAATATTGAAGAAGAACTCAGCCCAGGCATTCACAGCCTGTCGGATTATTTTATGGATACGCCCATGCCCAAAGGACGCTATCTGCAAAAACAGCTGGAAAAGCGCATGATCGACGATTTGCTCACAAATGCAGAACGGGAAGAGCTTTTTGACCTGCTGGCCCGCCCAATGCGTTTTCCCGATGAAGAATTGCCCCGACGCGGCTATGATGTGCGGGTAGAGCGCGAACGCTCCCCTGTTTTTCTCGACCTGGGAGACTATGGCACCGTTTCATCCGCCGTTCTGACAATCGATCATACCGATCAGGTGATCTTCAGCGAGCGCTCCCACCAACCCCAACAGCCACACAGCACACATACCCTGGAATTCAAACTGATCAAACCCGACTTATAATATTCACAAAGCCAAAAGAAACGGATCCGCATTGATCCAGAACAAGTTTTCAAAAGAAATCGATCAATGCTTCCTGTTTTTTTTAAGGGCATACTGCTATTATCCCGAATTGTGGGCCAAATACAGGAGAAGAGCATATGTCAACAGAAACCTTCAGTTTTGACAGTTCAGGTCTTGAGACCTTGATTCAAACTCTGAAATCTGCTGGTTATCTCACCCTGGGACCGATCTGTCGGGATGGCGCGATTGTCTATGACGAGATTTCAGGGGTTTCCGATTTACCCCAAGGCTGGGGCGATGAACAGGCCCCAGGCGTTTATCGCCTGAAAGAACGCAAAGACCAGGCTCTTTTTGGCTATGCTGTCGGGCCCCAATCCTGGAAAAAATACCTTCACCCCCCCCGTCTGAGGCTCTGGCGCGCTCGCCAGCTCGAAAACAAATTGCAAATCGAAAAAGAAGAAACCGCTGTGCCCCGTTATGCCCTGATCGGGGCACGGGCCTGTGAAATCGCTGCGATTCAGATTCAGGACACCGTTTTAGCGGAAGGCCCCTATGCCGATAACACGTATCTGGCCCGACGGAAGGCCCTCTTGATTGTGGCCGTACAATGCACAGCTCCAGCAGCGACCTGCTTCTGCACGTCTCAAAACACAGGGCCTGGGGTCACAAGCGGAGCAGACCTGATTTTAACGGAAGTGCTTCAAGAGGGTTCCCCCCATTATCTGGCCCAGGCAGGCAGTCCCCAAGGCGCAGAGATCCTGGAAAAGCTGGCCTTTGAAAAGGCCTGTTCTGAAGATCTGAAAGCCGCAGAGCAGGCCCTGGTTCAGGCTGAGCAGCGCATCAGCCGCCAACTCCAAGGCGAAATAGCACGCCAAACCTTGCAGAATGCTTCTCATGACCCGCATTGGCAAACCTTGGGTGAGCGCTGCCTGAGTTGCAGCAATTGCACGATGGTTTGCCCGACCTGTTTTTGCACGTCCCTTGAAGACCTGACCACTTTAGGGGGAGAGGCCGAGCGCTGGCGTCAGTGGGATTCCTGCTTCAATCTCTCCTTCAGCTATATGGGCGGAGGGCATATCCGTCAAAGCCCAGCCTCACGCTATCGCCAATGGTTGACCCATAAACTGGTTCATTGGCAGGATCAATTCGACAGTTCGGGCTGTGTAGGCTGTGGCCGCTGCATCAGTTGGTGCCCTGTCGGTATCGATCTGACGGAAGAAGTCAAACAATTTGCTCCCCCAAAATCTGAAAACATGCCGGAAAGGGCCTGAATATGCAAATCAAAGAAGACCTGATCAGAAAGCAACGTTATTTTAAAGATCTGGAGCTCAAACATCTGCAAGCACTGGCTCTCAATGCAGAGGAAAGCCATTGGGAGGCAGAGAGTTATATTTTTCGGATTGGGGAATCGGCCCGGCATTTTTATCTGATTGGCGAGGGCAGTGTTTCCCTCGAAATGCATGCTGCTCAACGGGGTATGGTGCGGATTCAAACCCTGCATGCCGGTGATATACTGGGTTGGTCCTGGCTCTTTCCCCCCTATAAATGGCATTTTGACGCCCGCGTTTTAGAGCCCGTGCGTGGGCTGGTATTTGATGCAGAAACCTTTCTTGACCAATGTGAAATCGACCATGAACTGGGTTACCAGATTCAAAAACGCTTCTCGCGCATGATGGTTGAACGTCTTCAGGCCACCCGTCTGCAATTACTCGATCTTTACCAAACAGGAGAGGAAAAATGAACCCCGACCCCATGTTGCCTGCGATTTGGGAGGTTAGCGCGGTCAAGCGAGAAAATACCCTGACCGCCACCCTTGAGCTCACAGGCAACCAGACCTTTGCTTTTGCCCCAGGTCAGTTCAATATGCTCTATCTGTTGGGCCTGGGTGAAATTCCGATTTCGATCAGTGGACCAGCGCATGAGCCGCAACACCTGATTCATACCATCAGGGCAGTCGGCATGGTCAGCCGGGCACTGACAGAAGTCAAGCCCGGCACCCAACTGGGAGTCAGAGGCCCCTTTGGCTCACACTGGCCCCTGACAGCTGCAGAAGGCCAGGATCTGGTGATCATCGCAGGAGGATTGGGGTTGGCCCCTGTCAGGCCCGTGATTTACAAAGTTTTACAGGAGCGAGAAAAATATGGACGGGTCTGGCTGCTCTATGGGGCACGCAACCCGGCAGAAATACTCTATTCAGAAGAACTTCACACCTGGCGCAGCCAATTTGATCTGGAAGTGCGCCTGACCCTTGATCGCGGCGATGAACACTGGCGCGGAGCCGTGGGCGTTGTCACCACCCTGATTCCCCGTTTGGCACTGGATCCCAGCTGCACCCTTGCAATGGTCTGTGGCCCCGAAATCATGATGCGCTTCGTGGCCCAAGCCCTGGAAACAGAAGGTTTGAAGCAGGAACAGATTTATGTCTCACTGGAGCGCAATATGCACTGTGGCATCGGGCTCTGTGGACATTGCCAACTGGGCCCCGATTTTATCTGCAAAAATGGCCCGGTCTTTCGCTATGACCAGGTAGCCAAGATACTTACCCTGCGGGAGGTTTAAACATGTCGGAACAAACCAAACCTCGCCTCGCCGTCTGGAAGTTCGCTTCCTGCGATGGCTGCCAGCTCAGCCTGCTGGATTGTGAAGATGAACTCTTGGCCGTCACCGAAGCGATTGAAATCGCCAATTTTCCGGAAGCCAGCCGTGCAGTGGTCGCTGGCCCCTACGAAGTCTCACTGGTTGAAGGCTCGATTACTACCCCCCACGATGCCGAGCGGATTCAGGAAATTCGCAGCCAATCCGAAGTCTTGATCACGATTGGCGCCTGTGCCACTGCCGGCGGTATTCAGGCCCTGCGCAATTACGCCGACGTGCGTGAATACATGGCCGTGGTCTATGCCCGGCCCGAGTATATCCAAACCCTGGCAACCTCAAACGCGATCGCCGATCATGTCAAAGTCGATTTTGAATTGCGCGGCTGCCCAATCAATAAGAAGCAATTGCTGGAAGTGATTCTGGCTTATCTGCACAAACGCCGCCCGGTCACCCCGCGCGACAGCCTCTGCCACAGTTGTAAGCTCAAGGGCAATGTCTGCGTACTTGTCGCCCATGGCACAGCCTGTCTGGGGCCTGTGACCCAAGCCGGTTGTGACGCCATTTGCCCCAGTTATCTGCGTGGTTGTTATGGCTGTTTTGGCCCCCAAGACAGCCCCAATCCCACCGCCTTGAGCGCCCGTCTGCGCGAACTGGGCCAATCGGAAGCCGATCTGCTGCGCCTTTACCGCAGCTTCAATGCCAATGCCCCGGCCTTTCGGGAGGAAAGTTTAAAACATGAGTGAAAAAAAAACACGCACGATCCATGTCGATTATCTGGCCCGAGTCGAAGGCGAAGGCGCCCTGTATCTCGAAATTGAAGCGGGTAAGATGCTCGATCTGCAACTCAAGATTTTTGAACCTCCGCGCTTTTTTGAAGCCTTTCTCAGGGGGCGCGACTACCGCGAAGCCCCGGATATTACCTCGCGCATCTGCGGCATTTGCCCGATTGCCTATCAAATGGGAGCGGCCCAGGCCATGGAGGCCATTCTCGGTCTGAAAGTGGAAGGCCCCCTGCGAGATTTGCGCCGCTTGATCTACTGCGGAGAATGGATTGAAAGCCATGTCCTGCATATCTATATGCTCCACGCCCCTGATTTTTTGGGCTACCAGGACGCCGTCACGCTTGCCAAAGACGCCCCTGAAATCGTGCGCCGGGGCCTGCGTCTGAAAAAAATCGGCAATGACCTGATGACCCTTTTGGGAGGACGCGAAATTCACCCCATCAACCTCAAAATTGGGGGCTTTTACCGCTTGCCTGAGGCCAAAGACCTGCTCAGCTTCCAACCCGAACTGGAATGGGCGATTCAGGCTGCCGAAGAGACGGTGCGCTGGGCTTCAGGCTTTCGCTTTCCGGCCTTGGAGCGCGATTATGAATACGTGGCTCTGAGCCACCCCGATGAATACGCGATCCATGAAGGGCGCCTGCTTTCCAACCGGGGACTGGATATTCCCGTTTCAGAGTTTGAGCAGCATTTTGAAGAGGAACACGTGGCCCGCTCCAACGCTCTGCACAGTCTTCACAAGGGGCATGGTGCCTATCTGGTCGGGCCGCTGGCACGCTATAACCTAAACTGGGCAAAGCTCAGCCCACGGGTACAGGCTTTGGCTGAAGAAGTGGGCATTGCAGAACAATGCCACAACCCTTTCAAAAGCATTCTTGTGCGCGGTTTGGAAGTGCTTTATGCCTGCGAAGAAGCCCTGCGCCTGATAGAAGCCTATCAAAAACCTACAGCAGCAGCTGTCAGCGCCCCCTTAAGGGCCGGTACCGGCCACGGCTGTACAGAAGCCCCCCGCGGCATCTGCTATCACCGCTACAGCATCGACAGTGCAGGGGTGATTGAAGCGGCTCGAATTGTGCCTCCCACCTCTCAGAACCAAAAAACGATTGAAGAGGATCTGCGCGATTACGTACCGCGTCACCTGCACAAAACCGATCAGGAACTGCAATGGGATTGTGAACAGGCCATTCGCAACTACGACCCCTGTATTTCCTGCGCAACCCATTTTCTCAAACTGGAAGTCACCCGCCAGTGAAACTGACGATTTTGCGTGAAGCCTATGACGAGCCCCGTGTGCCCTTGCTGCCCACGGAAATTCGCAAACTCAGCCAAATGGGGGCTGAAATTCACATCGAAACCGGGCTGGGCAAAACATTGGCAATTGCAGATGAAAACTATCTTGAAGCCGGAGCCCTGCTCGAAACCGATCGCCATTTTCTCTTGCAAGAGGCCGAAATTCTGCTCTGTCTTCAAGCCCCAGCGCCAGCAGAACTCAAACAGCTCAAGCCCGGCAGTTGGTTAATCGGTCTGCTCCATCCCTTTTTCGCCCCAGAGCCCCTGCAAACCTGCCTTGAGCAAAAACTTGAGGCCCTGCCGATGGAGTTGCTGCCACGCATCAGCCGGGCCCAAAGCATGGACATGCTTACCTCTCAGGCCAGTCTGGCCGGATATGTGGCGGCCATTCTGGCGGCCAACCATTTGCCCCTGATCATGCCCCTGATGAATACTCCCGCTGGCACCCTGAGCCCCGCACGGGTCTTGGTGATTGGCGCCGGTGTTGCAGGCTTACAGGCCATTGCCACCGCCCGGCGACTGGGGGCACGGGTAGAGGGCTATGATTTACGCCCCGAAGCCCGTGAGCAGATTCTCTCCCTGGGCGCACGCCTGCTTGAATTGCCTGAACTGAAAGCGGCCCAAACCAGCGATGGCTATGTCGCCAGCCTGAATTCCAACGCCCTTGAAGCACAACAGAGTGCGCTGAGCCAAGCCTTGAAACGCTTTGACTGTATCATTACCACTGCCCAGATATTTGGCAGACCCGCTCCTCAGATCATCACCCGCGCCATGCTCAAAAATATGCGCCCCGGCACGCTGATCATTGACCAGGCAATCGAAAGTGGCGGCAATGTCGAAGGCAGTGTGGCGGGGCAAGAAAGCCTGATCGAAGGCATTCGCATTCTGGGCTGGCCTCAACTGGCCCGCAGGGTGCCGCTGCACGCCAGTCAAATGCTCTCTGCCAATTTTTATTACCTCTTGCAGGCTTTTTGGAATGCCGAAACAAAATGTTTTCAACCTGAGCGTGACCCAGAATTACTGAACGGCATGCGGGCCTGTCATGCGGGGCAATTGACCCACCCCCGCCTGCGTGAACGCTGGAAGGAGTGGCTCTGATGGATCTTTTGCTAATTCTGATTCTGGCAGGGTTTTTAGGCTTTGAGCTGATTTCGCGCGTGCCCTCACAACTGCATACCCCGCTGATGTCAGGTGCCAATGCTATCTCTGGTATCACAGTAGTGGGGGCAATCCTCGCTTCAGGGGCGGGAGAAAATACCCTGACCGTTATTTTGGGCACTGCCGCCATCATCTTTGCAACCCTCAACGTGGTGGGCGGCTATCTGGTCACCGACCGCATGCTGCGCATGTTTACCAAAAAGAAGCAGGAAAAATAAATGCAGGAAACCCAGCAATTTCTGTATATTCTTGCCGCAGTGGCGTTTATCTTGGGCATTCGCCTGCTGGGCCGCCCCCAAAGTGCACGTTGGGGCAATCTGCTCTCAGCAGCGGGCATGCTGGTGGCTGTCGTCGCCACCCTCTTCAGTGCCGGCCTGGCACTGCACTGGATTTTTATTGGCCTGCTCGTAGGCAGTGCCTTGGGAGCGGTAATGGCCCTGCGTGTCGCTATGACAGGCATGCCTGAAATGGTCGCTCTGCTGAATGGATTTGGCGGACTTGCCAGCCTCCTGGTGGCTTGCGCCGAGGTTCTTCGAGGGGCACTTTTAACCGGCATTTCGGCCTCTTCCGCCGCGATTTCAGTTTTGATAGGCGGGATTACCTTCAGTGGCAGCCTGCTGGCCTGGGGAAAACTGGCTGAAAAACTGCCCGGCCGTCCCCTGCTCTTTCGCGGCCAAAAGCCCTTGAATCTTGCACTTTTAGTCAGCACCCTGACCAGCGGCATACTCTGGCAAAGCCTGGGTGAAACGGCCTGGGCACACAACTGCTTTTTTCTCTTGATTGCGCTCTCGCTCTTGCTGGGCATACTCTTTGTTCTGCCCATTGGGGGCGGAGATATGCCCGTGGTGATTTCACTGCTCAATTCCCTTTCAGGTCTGGCCGCCTGTGCCGTGGGCTTTGTGCTCATGAACCGCATGTTGATTGTCGCCGGTTGCCTGGTAGGAGCCAGTGGCTTGATTCTGACTGAAATGATGTGCAAATCCATGAACCGCAGCCTGAGCAGTGTGCTCTGGGGGGGATTTGGCGCTGCTCAAGGCACCATCACCCCAGGGGGAGAGGTTCACAGCCTGAACTGCGAGGAGGCCTATTATTTGCTCGAAGCGGCCGCAGAGGTGCTGATCGTACCCGGCTACGGCATGGCCGTTGCCCAGGCCCAGCATGCGGTACAGGAACTTGCCCAATTGCTGAGCGAACGGGGCACAACCGTCAACTATGCCATTCACCCCGTAGCAGGGCGCATGCCCGGTCATATGAATGTGCTGCTGGCGGAAGCCCATGTGCCCTATGAACAGTTAATTGAAATGGAGACAGCCAACCGAAGCATGGAACGGGTGGATATCTGTCTGGTGATTGGCGCCAATGATATCGTCAACCCCGCCGCGTTGGAAGACCCCGGCAGCGCGATTTATGGCATGCCGATTATCGAGGCCCAACGGGCCCGCACGGCAATTGTGCTCAAACGCTCAATGGGCAAAGGTTTTGCAGGGATCGACAACCCACTTTTTTTCAAAACCAATGCCCGCATGCTCTTTGGCGACGCCAAAGCCTCATTGCAAAATATCCTACGTATTTTTAAGGAAAGTGAAATATGAACCGGATTATTGGCATTGGCCACCCTCTGCGTGGGGATGATGCCCTGGGGCCCACGGCCATCCACACGCTGCCGCGTCAATTGGACGCGCATACAGAGTGCCTGGCACTCAGCGGAGAAGCCTCAACGCTTTGGTATGCCTTCAAAGGCATGCAAAGAGTCTTGCTGATCGATGCCCTGCAAACCCCACTCAAACCAGGGGAATTGCTTGAAATCAACCTGCGCCAGACTCCCCTGCCCAAATCCTGGCTGGCCTGCTCCACCCATGCCTTTGGCCTGAGCGAAGCACTCGAATTGGCAATTGCCCTGGGGGATTTACCACCCACACTTTTGCTTTTGGGCATTGCCGCCCAGGAATTTGAAACAGGCAAAGGGCTGTCTGCTGCAGTAGAGGGCAGTCTGCCTGCCCTGCTCAAGCGGGTCTATGAAATTCACCAGAACTGGAGTTTAGAATATGCATGAATTCTCTCTCTTGGCCGATTTGCTACGCAAAATTGAGACCGTACGCCAAGAAGAACAGGCTGAAAAAATTGTCTCCTTAACTGTTAAATTGGGGGCGCTTTCGCATATTTCGGCCTGTCATTTTCGCGAACATTTTGAACACGCGATCCAAGGCACTCCCCTGGCAGGTGCGGAATTGGAAATTGAAGTTGCCACCGATGAAATGGCTCCCGACGCTCAGGACATCCGTCTGCTAAGCGTCGAGGTGGAATAGCTAAGGCTGAAGGGGCTTTCCGCCCGTCAGCTGCTGGTATAAAAACTCACCCCAACTGGTCAGCTTTTGGGGGTTTTTGCTTTTTTCCTGCAAAGAAGCAATGCTCTGTTTGGGCTCAGGATGAAAAATAGCTTCGGCCTTTTGCGCAAGGGTCACAAACTCCGTGGCTTTTACATCGCCATTCAGCGCATCTCCCGCGTTCTTGGCCAGGGCAGAAACGTCCTGGAGCTGACCATCCTGGGCAAAGATACTGTGGCGCAAAATTTCAGCGTATTCGGCCACGGCTGCAGCCAGCTTGAAACTGGGTGAGGCGTCGCTGAAGGCTTTCATCTCAGAGGTCAGCAAAGTCCGAGTGATTTCTTTGACCTGGTCCTGGGCATCGACATCCTTGTAGCGCACCGTAATTGTGGCTATCTGTGCTTCGGAGACATTTTCCTGAAAGCGCAGTTCATAGAGGGCCGTCACACTGTGGCTGGAGCCTACTTCCCCGGCATCGACCGCATCATTGCGAAAATCCTGATCGGCAATATCCCGGTTTTCATAGCCCATCAGTCGGTATTGGGCGACGGCCTTGGGGTTGAAATCGATTTGAATTTTGACATCCTTGGCAATCGTCTGCAGCGTGCCGGTCAGGTTTTGCACAAAGATCCGCTGGGCTTCAGCCAGGGTATCCACATAGGAATAAAAACCATCGCCCTGATTGGCGAGCTGCTCCATCAAGCTATCGTTAAAATTGCCCATGCCAAAGCCCACGGTCGAAAGGGCAATGCCCTTGCTTTTTTCAGCTTGAATCCGGGCCAGAATCGCCTCGGGCCCATTGGCTCCGACATTGGCCACCCCGTCGGAGCAGAGAATCACGCGGTTGGCTGCCCCACTCACAAAGGCTTTACTGGCCTCTTCAAAGCCTTTGAGCAAACCGGCTTCGGCATTGGTAGAGCCTTCGGGACGCAGGGTATTGATGGCCTTTAAAATCGTGTCTTTTTGCGAACCGGGCGTGGCAGAAAGCACGGTGCGTGCTTCGGTGCCATAGGCCACAATCGCAACGCTGTCTTCGGAGTTGAGCTGAGCCACCAGCAGCGAAAGACTCCGACGCACCAGATCAAGGCGGTTTTGTAAATTCATCGAACCGGAGACATCCACGACAAAGGTCAAGATCGCCCGTTTGCGGTTGCGCGGCACGACCTCAAGCCCCTGAATGCCCACACGCAAAAGCTTGGTCTGCGCATCGCCAAAATAGGAGGGGGCCAAATCGGTTTGAATCGCAAATTTACCGCTGACAGGCTGGGGGTAATGGTAATCAAAATAATTCAGATATTCTTCGGTGCGCACCGAAGCGGGGTCGGGCAATTGATTCTGCTCTAAAAATTTACGCATCAGGGTATACGAGGCCGTATCCACATCCGCCGCAAAGGTCGAAAAACGATCCGTGCCGGTTTCAACAAAGGGATTCACACCGTAATTCTGAAAAAAGTTTTCACGGTAATTGTAAATATCTGTACTGGGCGTGGGGCTAGGCGAGGGTGCACCACTGGGCAAACTGGAAGGAACGGGTGTGGGTGCACTGGAGGGAGCCGCAGAGGGAGCCGCAGAGGGAGCCACGGAAGGAGCTGCAGTGGGAGTTGCTGAAGCTGCTGGGGTTGAGGTCGCTGCTGGGGTTGAGGTCGCAGCAGCGGAAGGATAAGCGGGGACAGAGTAAGGTCCGCTGCCGGAATACCCTGTCCCATACCCTGTCCCTGTTCCCGGATAATTTGGGTAATTCGGATAATTTGGAGAAACAGAGTTTGGTACATTTCTGCCTGTGGCACAAGCTGCACTCAGGCTGAGCACCAGACCCAAGCCCCAAAATTTATAGTGTGCTTTCATAGATCATGCCTCACTTTTTCCTTTTCAGACCGCATTGACAAGCTTGATTATTTTAATCATAGATAATTATACTATTTACTTTCTTGTAAAACAAATGTTATTCTGTAATCAGTTGGTTTGAAGTTCAAGCAAGTCCCGTCAGGAACCACCTTTTTTCTCCTTATCCTCCGGTTCCTGATGGGGTTTGTTTTTGCACTCCAAGTGTATATCCTGTACAATATCATTTACCAAAAAGTAAACAGAAGCCTATGGAATTGGAATTTATTGAAGCCGGAAAATTTATCCGCCAAAAACGCAAAAGCGCCGGGTTCAAAACCCAACGAGCCTTGATTCAGGCGCTTTTACAAGAAGATCCTGAAGTCAGTTGCAGTGAACCGTATATCTCCTTGATTGAAAAGGGCGCTAAAACGCCCAGTGTGCATCTGCTCGATGTCATGGCGCGGGTTTTAAAGATGACCCCCCAGGAAAAAGGCGAACTGCTTTTGACCTATCGCCGTGTGCCCAGTGATTTTGAATTTACAGTGCGTGAAAATCTGAAAGAATCCTTGCGCCGCACCACCCTCGATGAACTTCAGGCCCGCTACCGCAAAGACCCCAGCACAGCTCATTTTAACAGTCTGCTGCGGGCCCTGATTCTCGAAGATCGGCGTGAAGAAGCCCAAGCCCTGCTCAAACAAGCCCCCTCCAGTGGAGATTCTTTTCTCGATCTGCAAATCCGCACGGCGCATATGGCCGGTTTGGCTGGCAATTTCGATTTTGCCCTGCAAGGTTTTTCCCTGGCCCTGGAAAACTGCCCCGAAGATTATCGCCAAACCCGTGGCGAACTGCTGATGAATCTGGGCATTATGCATTTCTCCAAAGCGTTGGGGCAACAATACAGCCAGCCCCTGGATTCACTTGAAGCTTTTTTATTGGCCCATGACTTTTTACGCCAGAGCCTGGAACAGGTTCCCGATAAGCTCTTTGCCCTGGATGAACTGGCCCGTTGTCTCTACCATTTGGGAGAAGGGTTGCAATTTATCTCCCAAACCCCCCAGGAACTCAGTAACTCACACCCTCAACTGCAGAGCTTGCTCCAAGCTGCTCTCAGCAAAAACAAGCTTGCCGCCCAGCACCCCCTGCTTGAAAGCCTGAGTCTCGACTATTTTCGCCAGGCCCGTGATGTCTATGCGCAAATTTTGAGCACGGCTCCTGGCGGCGAACTGCCCGAAAAACCGCTGAAAGAAGCCGTTTATTTTCACGCCTATAGCCATGGCAAAATGAAACTTTTGTCAGAAGCCAGCGTCCTGATGAACAGTATCACCCTGCTCGACCGCAATTGGTTGACCTGCTTTATGCAGGCCGGGCTGGCACAGATGCACTTTGAACAAACAGGCTCAGATGAAGATTTGGAAAGGGCCCTGCACTGGCTGGAAATGGCCCTGGATTACGATGCAGACTCTGTTCGCTGGTTAATCCGCCAGGAAAAAGATCGCGAATTGAAAAACCTTTGGGAGCACAAGACCAATGAATTGGAAAAACTTCTCGCCTAAACACAGCGGATTGAAAAAACGGACCCTGCTGCTGGGATGCTGCAGTTGGGTGCTTCTGACAGGTTGCCCCCAAACCCCCAATCCGATAAATATCTATCCAACTCCTTATTCAACTCCATCGGATCCTATCACCCCCACTCCCTATGGCTATCCAACCCCCGAGAGCACTCCTGAACCGGTGTTGACACCTTCTCCTGAGCCGACCCCCATCCCCCAACCCCAGCGGACGCCTTTTCCACTTACCCAGCTCACGGCCCAGCTCACGGGGGATTACTACCAAATGCAGTTCGGCCCAGGCTCCAAGGGTCTAGAGACCACGTTTGGACCGGGTTCCAAAGGGCTTGAAAACCTGGTGATCTTTGTCAATTTCCAACAAAACCTAATCAGAAAAGATCTTCCCAGCTTTAAAACCCAACAATTCAGTGGCCCCCCGCTGATTGAACGTCTGCGCGTAGAACTCGTACGCGATAACCAGCTCTATGCCGCAGCCACGGTCTTACCAGCCCTGCCCATTGTGACCTTTGGCTCGCGAATTCACCCAGGTCGTTACAGCGTTTTCACCCTGATCGAAAGCAAAAATACATCTCCAGTCATGCTTTCCTGGAATCAGATTGAGGTCACTGAAACCACAGGCACCAAACTGCGAATTGATGTTTTTGCAGGCGGCCAAAAACCTGAGGACTTGGATGTCGCCGTTCTGACGGGTAAACTCTCTGCTTCAGAAGCCAAGCCTGCCCAGGAAACAACACCGATTCCAGAAACGACCCCCAGCCCTGGGGCAAGCCCTACCCCCAGCCCTACCCCCAGCCCTGGGGCAAGCCCTACCCCCAGCCCTACCCCCAGCCCTGTTCCCAGCGCATCCCCCACGCCCTAGCGACACTCCTGAGCCCGGCCCCCCCTCTGAATCAAAAACCAGAGGGGGGCAAGCTGATGTGCAAGGCCTGAATCACAGCCTGTATCACGCTTTCCCATTGGCCTTTTTCGATCTGACGAAAAAGCCTCAAACTGGGATACCAAGGTGCATTCTCAACCTGTAAACCCCAACGCCAATCGGGGGCAAAAGGCAAAAGGATCCAAGCTGGCATACCCAAGCCCCCCGCCAAATGGGCCACAGCCGTATCCACACTGATCAATAAATCCAGATGCGCCAGAACCCGTGCCGTTACTTTAAAATCTGTGAGCCAGGGAGCACAATCCCTGACACGGTTGGCCAGGGGGCTTTGCTGCCATTGCTGCTGAGCAACCCCCAATTGCAGCGAAAAGAAAAAAATCTGTGGGAAAGCCTCTATCAAGGGTTCAAAAGCCTGAAAAGCAAGCGAACGCTTGGCTTGGGTATCGTGGCCCTCCCCACTTGACCACACCAGCCCCACCCTGGGGTGAGGAACCTGCAAACGAAGCTGCAGTTCAGAAGGCAAAGGCTCTGGAGGGATCTTCAAATAGGGCTGAAGCGGCAAATCCTCAAGACGGGTATCGAGATGCAGAGGCAGGCTCAGAAGGCGCAGGCAAACATCCGGCATGGCGGTCTGGGGCCCGGCAATTTCGGCAACGCCTTCAATACCCGCCAAAATACCCGCCAAAGGAGGATCACAGGCCAAGCTGATATAGGGTTTGCCCTGGGCCTTCCAAAAGGAGGGAATCAAACTCGCAAATTGCAAATTATCCCCCAAGCCCTGTTCACAGAGAATCCGCAGATGCAGGCCCTGCAAATATTGGCCCTGCCAGAGTGGAGCGGGCAAAGTTCCGGGAAGCAAAGGGTGACGCCATTCATACTCTTGCCAGCCTTCAGCATATTTGCCCTGTAAAAGCAGCATTCTCGCCAAAAACAGGTGGGGTCGGGGATCGGTGGGATCCAAACGCAAAGCGGTTTGCAAATAGTTTTGGCTGGCTTCAAAGAGATTGTCTTCAGCTGCCAGCATGCCCAGGGCCAAATAAGCACGAGCATAATCCGGGCTGAATTCAAGACATTTCAAGAAAGCAGCTTGAGCTTTGGCTGCATTTTCAGCCTTGATCCAGGCATTGCCAATATGCAGCCAAAGCCGGGGATTCATTCCGGCACTCGGCAGCAAGGCCGCCAACAACTCAAGCGCTAGCAGAGGACGGCCCTGATACACAGGCAAATAGGCGCGCGTAATTTGCCAATCAACCCCATCGGGGGTCTGCGCTAAAACACGCTCTAAAATCTGCTCTGCCTCTGCATAGGATTTTTGTGCAATTAAAAGCTGAACCCACTCATGTAAGATTTCAAGCGGAAGCCCCGGTTTCTGAAGCAGGGGCTCAAAGACCCGGCGGGCTTGCTCCCAGTCGCGTATCTGACGATAATATTCTCCCAATGCAGAGGCCGATGCCACCACCCCAGCGTGCAGACTGCGAAACCACCAGCCCTCGGCTTCGGCCCAACGCCCCAGGGCCGCACAGGTTTTCCCCAACCAATAGCCCGCCTCAGGGCCAGCTTTGAGATCCACAGCACGTGAGAGCACCTGAAGCGCAGTTTCCAATTGATGGTTCAAAAACAGGGCCTTGCCACAGTCCAGCCAGGCCTCAGAACGCAGGGGTTCCAGGCGAATCACCTGTTGATACAAGGGAATGGCCTCGGCATGGCGCTTCAGCGCTGAAAAAGCATGGGCGCAATTGCTTAAAAAGCGGGGATTCTCAGGTTCTAATCGCTGGGCCTGAAGAAAAAGCGCCAAAGCCTGTTCGGTCTGATGCATGCCCGCCTTTACAATGCCCAGGCTATTGAGGAACTCAGCACGTTCAGGCTCTACAGCCTGGGCTTTTGCCAGCAAGGGCAGGGCTGATTCAGGCTTGCCCCGCTCAAACAGGATCAAGCCTGCCAAATGCCAGAAATCAGCAGCGTGTTCAGATTTGGAAAGCATTTCAGGCAGAAGAGCTTCTGCGGCTTGAAGTTCCTGCTTTTGATACAGGCCCAGGAGCTGCTGAAAATCAGGATCAGTCATGGCAAGCTTCCAGGCCTCTCCCAACCCTTGAAACAGCGCGTGCCATCAAGCCAACGCAGATTCCATTTCTTGGTTGGAAACAGGTTCTTCAGCTGGTTTTTCCAGCTCTGAACCATATTTGCGGTAGAGGTTGAGGGTCACAAACAGAGAGGCGGTCAGCAAAACGGCTCCCAGAATGAACGAAATACCATCGATACGAGCCGGGGCTTTGGCATCGGTAAAATAGCCAAACAAGGAAGTCGCCACCAAGGGCCCAATAATCCGGGTCAAGGTTCCCAAGCTGGCCAAAGCACCTTGCAAAGCCCCCTGTTCACTGGGGCTGACCTGCCGGGAAACCACGCCTTGAGCAGCAGGCCCTGCGATTCCCAATAAACTGTTAAAGACAATAATCACGTAAATCGTCCAGCCAAAAGGGGCCCAGGCAAAGAGCAGAAAGGTCAGAATCCCAACCCCAGTGCCAATCACAATCGCCTTGCGTTCCCCCCACTTGGGAATCAAACGTCGGATGAGCCCGCCCTGAACCAAAGCGGCACAGACCCCAACGGCAGCCAAAGACAAACCATTTTGCATCGGTGTCCAGGCAAAACGGTATTTGGTAAACAATACCCAGGTACTTTCAATGCTGCGCTGAGCCAAATTGGCCAAAAGATAAATCAAGGAAAGGTTCAATAAAACAGGTGTACGGGTTAAAAGTTTAAAAGCGCCCAAGGGATTGGCTTTTTTCCATTCAAAAACAGAGCGGTGCTCCGGCACAAGCGACTCGGGCAGAATCAAAAGGCCGTAGAGAAAATTCAACAGGGTCAAACCAGCTGCCACCAAGAAAGGAAGAGAGAGCGAGGTTTGCCCCAAAAGGCCGCCCATGGCAGGCCCCAGAATAAAGCCCAGCCCAAAGGCTGCGCCCAGAAGCCCAAAGCTTTGTGCCCGTTTTTCGGGAGGGGTGACATCTGCCAGATAGGCGGTGCCCACGGTAATATTCGCACCGGTAATGCCTGAAACCATACGGGCTGCCAAAAGCCAGATATAATTGGGGGCAAAGGCCATAACCAGATAATCAACCGCCGAGCCCAAGCTTGAAATCAAGAGCACGGGGCGACGGCCAAAGCGATCGGACAAAGCCCCTAAAAAAGGCGCAAAGAAAAACTGCATCAACGAATAAGAAACCAGCAGAATGCCATAATAACGCGCGCCTTCTGAAATACTATTGCCAAAGAAATGGGTTACCAATTCAGGCAAAAGAGGAACAATCAGCCCAATTCCCAGAATATCCAGAAAGAGGGTAATAAAGATAAACAGAACGCCGGCTTTGCGCGTATTTTTCATAGAACGGGCTCACTTCACGGTCAACATTTCAATTACAGCAGAAGTTTAACACGGACTTAGCTTGTGTTTAAATACATTCCAAAACCACTGTCCCCAGAAAAGCCGCTGTGCTATTTTAACCAGGTCAGGTTTTTGAGAACTTCTACAAATTGTTTCTCGGGCATGGCTGCACCTTCAAAATTGCTGAGCAGATGAAAGTGAAGCTCTTTTTTCTTGCCAAAAGGAGCACTCAGGTAAAAGGGTTCGCGAAGCCCCAATACAGGGGTCGGATCATAGTGAAAATACTGTAGTTTGCCAAACTGCCGGGTATCCATGCGAACAGGCAGTTTCGACTGCAAGACCTTCAAGGGCGTGGGCTGGGCTAATATCGAAAAGCCATAGTTCATGCCCCCGCAAAAACAACGGTAATCCAAACGGTAGCGAGCGGCTTTCCCTTTTTGGGGAGCGTGTAGATCCAGCACTTTAAAGTGAAACCCCCGGGGTAAAAAACCAGGTACAACCACAGGCTGTTTCAGACTTTTCAGCAAGGCAATCTCTGCAGGTGGCAATTGATCCGGGCGCGGTGCAGCCAAGGCCACAGGGGTCGCCAGCAGAAAAACCAAAAGCAGAAGCCCCCCCCGCAGTATCCCCATACGGCTAATAGCTGTCCAGATGGGCTTCAACATATTGCCAATAGGCATCATCCACAGCACGGTTGATTTCACCATAGCCCTCGTGAATCACCTGACCATTGACTTTCCAAACCGGCATAGCCCCTTTTAAGGTGCTGGAAACAAAGGCTTCATCCGCACTGAGAACCTCTTCAAGACCAAAACGCTTTTCATGCACGGTCAGGCCCAATTCGCGGGCAACCTGAATCAGATAGCGGCGGGTAATACCATCGAGAATGCCTACATCCAAGGGGGCTGTCCAGATTTCACCCTGGCGCACAATAAAGAAATTGGAAGTCGTCAACTCCGTGATATGGCCTTCCAGATCGAGAATCAGAGCATCATCTGCCCCCTGATCTTTGGCTTCTTTCAAACAGAGAATATTGTTGAGATAATTGCCAGTTTTAAAAGCCGGATTTAAACTGCGCGGACTGTTGCGCCGGGTTTCGGGTACAGCCAGGCTAAAACCCTGAGCGCGGAAACGGGGATTCATGGGCAAGGAGGGCTTAAAAATTGTGACACAGAAGGGCTCTGTCTCCACTGTATCGATGTCGATATTGAAATCACCACTGCCCCGAGAGACCACGATACGGACATAGGCTTCCTGCCCTGGCATTTGGTTCAGACCTGTGCGAATCTCATTTTCAAACCAGGCATCCTCCCAGGGCAAATCAAAATAAATCCCAGCAGCTGTCGCCCGCAAACGCTGAAGATGATCACGGGTAAAATAAGGCTTGCCCTGATAGGTTGAGACCACCTCGTAGAGCGAGTCGCCAAACAGAAAACTGCGGTCATTGACAGGAACCAGAGCTTGGTTCAAAGGCAGGGTTTGACCCTTGATCACGGCAAAGGGGGCTTGCATAGGCAGAAACTCCTTAGGGTTGGGCTGAGGGAGAAGCCGAGGGAGAAGTGGTGGGCATAAAGGTTTCAGTAAAACCAAATTTCCATTCACCGCTTTCATTGCGCACCACCAGGCTGATCTTGGCGGGCAGGGTTTTAATCCGAGCTTCGGTCCCTGAAATCGTTTTTTCCAGTTCAAATTTTTGCTTTAGCCAATCGTTAAAACCGATATGGTGCCGGAAAGAAGCCCAAAAACCCAATTGCAATGTTTTATCATTGCTGTCAAAGAGCTGACGCACCAGCACAGGGGTGAGTTTGGGATTTTTTTCAGTCGCAATAATTTTTTCAATAATTTCTTGCTGGCTCTGAAGGGTCAGACTTTGCCAGGCTTCAGCAAAATCCATCGCTTCAAGTGCTTTGAAAAAACGAACAGGCGCTTCAGCAGGCGTTAAAGCCGGTTTGGCCATAACAGACGGAGCCAGCAAACAGAAGATCGCCAGCAGAAGACTGAAGACTCGAAGATTAAAAGCACGTTTCATGGCCTCTATCTTAACACAGGAAGCTTTCAGCAGGCATTGTGGAAAGGCGTTTATGATGCTTAATTTGTCGAACGCTTCATTTCAATACCTAAAACCCTGGCTGAAACTTTGGCCCTTGCTGCTCAGCTACGGGCAAACTTTAAAAAATGCTCAGCCGCCACGCCATGATACAGATGCAAGGCCGGATCCCCGGTCTGCAAATTGGGTAGCAGGGGCTGCAAGCTCTCAAGCAAGCAGGCGGCATCGGCCAAACTCAACTCAGGTAAAGCCGGAAAAGCCGCATGCAATTTTTGGCGTAAATCATCAGGCAAGCAATCCAATTGGGAGATCAGCGCCGCCCATTTCTGAGCATCGCTCTGCTGCAGCGCCTCTTGGTGAAAATCGCGACGCTCTCGGGCCGAAGCCCAAAAATACGCATCCACACCCGCAGTTCCTTGCACGGGTTCATCATCAAAATCCAGCAATTCAAACTCACTCATTTTCAGCCTCATCAGGAATTCTCTATCTGCTTTCAGTTTAAGGCATTTGCCCCTTCTGCCGCCACAACGTATCGCATTTCAACAGCGAAGATAAAAACTTGAGTGGATAATATGAGTTTTCAGAATGCGCCTTCACCTAGAAACAGAATGCTATTGTTTAAAACAATAAACACAGGAATTACAAAAATATTCAATGCAGAAAAACAAATCCATATCCATTCTCAGCATTCTGCTGACCCTTTTACTTTCTATCACCCTCTCTGTTCCAGCATTTGCCTGCGAAACAGTTGAGTGCATCAAAATAAAAAAAGATCCTGCTGTTGCCATGGGGCTCAATTTGATTCCTTTTGGCGTAGGCTCCTATCATCAAGGCGATGTATTTGCAGGTGCTGCCATCACCACAATTGATAGCATCAGCATAATTATTGCCATCGCCCCTTTTACTTATTTACCCATACTACAAGAGAACGGTGGATTGGGTGTCCTGGCAACTTCAAGTTGGGCTCTAATTGGATTTCTCTTAGGGCGCATTGTCGGCTTTACCGCCCCTTGGCTACATTATCATTATTATGAAAAACAAATCATAAACTCTAAAACAGACCCCCACAATTCAGACCCAAACAGCGTTCTAAGTCCAACCCTACTCAACTACCAGTTTTCATTTTGATTCATTCTCAGCTTTGACTTAAAATCTATGAAAACAGACCCATCTGGGTCTGTTTTCATAAGGGAGAATTATTTTGAAGCTGAACTTCCTGATACAATGGTTTTAACGCGGCGCGTCTTTCTCCCCCATTGACCACCCCTCTGCGCGCCCAAGGAGTTTTTCATGAAACGCAATCTCGCCCAAATGGCGACGGAAACCTATGACCTGTTAATTATCGGTGGCGGTATTACAGGGGCCTGTATCGCCTGGGATGCCGCCCTGCGCGGTCTGAAAACAGCCCTGGTAGAGAAAAGCGATTTTTCGGGTGCCACCAGTTCAGCCCCCTCTAAACTGGTACATGGCGGCCTGCGCTATCTGAAAAACCTGGAATTTGGGCTGGTACGGGAATCTTTGCGCGAACGCCGCTATTTAGAACAAATCGCACCGCACCAGGTCGACCCCTTGCCTTTTTTGCTGCCCGCCTATCGCCAAAGCCAGAACAGCCCCCCCATTCTGCTCGCCGGTATGACCCTCTATGAGCTGCTTTCCTATGATAAACGCTGGCTGCAAGACCCCGATAAACAACTGCCCTCTTTTCACCCGCTCAGCCGCAAAGAAACCCTGCGCCGTGTGCCCCAACTCACGCCTGAGGGTCTGATCAGCGGGCTGCTCTATTACGATTGCCTGATGCACTCCCCTGAACGCCTGACGCTTGATTTTCTGCAAGCGGCCAGTGAAGCAGGAGCAGATTTGGCCAATTACGCCGAAGTAACGGGGTTTGAGCGCGAGGGAAAAAGCCTGACCGGTGTCACTCTCCAGGATCGCATCGGCGGCGAAAATCTCAGCCTGAAAAGCAAGGTGATCGTCAATGCCTCTGGCCCGTGGGCCGATTTGCTGCTGGGGTTGATGGAAGAAGAACCAGCCCGCCATCTGCTGCGCTCCAAAGGCATTCATATCATCACCCGAGCGATTGCGCCTCTGGATCAGGCCCTGACCCTGACCAACGAACAGGGTGAACACCTGTTTATTATTCCCTGGCGTGGCTATTCTTTGATTGGCACCACCGATCGCCAGTTTGAAGGGCACCCCGACCAGTTCAAGGTCACCAGCGAAGATATTGATGAACTAATTGAAAAAACCAACCGCATGTATCCAGCCGCCGCCCTGACCCGTACCGATGTGCGCTATTTTTATGGCGGTTTGCGTCCGATTGTCGAAAAAGAGACCAAGGTCAAGGTCGACAGTTACAAAGCCTCACGCAAGCATGAGGTCTATGACCACGAAGAGGAAGGGATTCACGGCCTGATCTCTGTAATTGGCGGCAAATACACCACCGCCCGCCACCTCGCCGAACAGGTGGTGGACAAGGTTTATCACCAGCTCAAACAACCCAAAGCACCTTGCCCCACGATTCAGGCCCAAATCAGCGGCGGAAAAATCGAACGCTACCAGGATTTTGTCAGTGCACAACAGAGCAAATGGTGCCTTTACCGCCCTGAGCTGATTGCCCACCTCTGCCGCAGCTATGGCGCACGGGTCGATAAGGTGCTGGAAGTTGGGAAAACGGCTCCCGGCCTGCTTGACCCCCTTTCCCCCGATTTACAGGAAGTGGGCGCTGAAATTCTCTATGCCGTGCGCGAAGAAATGGCACAAACCTTAGCCGATGCTGTTTTCAGACGTACCGGACTGGGCACCCTGGGGGATCCTGGTACCGCAGCGCTTGAAAAAGCAGCGGATCTGATGGCCCAGGAATTGGGCTGGGATTCTGAAAAACGCGCCAGTGAACTGGCACGGGTCAAAGCCCGCTTTGTCCTGCCGGAAGCAGAAACAGCGGCCCAGGCTTCCGCGTGAGCCGGATTGTTGCGATCGTCAACCCCCAGTCTGAGGCGGGCAAAACCGCCAAGGCCTGGCCTGATATTCTGGCCCGCTTGGAAGCACGGATTGGCCCGCTGGAAAGCCGCCTGACCCAAGCCCGGGGCCATGCCACAGCGCTGGCCCGCGAAGCCCTGGCCCAAGGCGCGGATTGGCTGATTTGCGTGGGCGGAGATGGCACCCTGAATGAGGTCATCAATGGCATGTTCGAAAACGATCAGCCCCTCAACCCTGAAGCCCAGCTTTCCTTGATCATGCGCGGCACGGGGGGAGATTTTCGCAAATCCCTGGGCCTTGAAAATACCCTCGAGGCCTATCTCGAAGCCCTGGCCACAGCCCCTGTGCGCCAAATCGATTTGGGCAAAGTCACGCTTAAAAACGAAGCAACCCAAGAATTCAGCCGCTATTTTGTCAATCTTGGCAGTTTTGGCATGGGCGGGGATGTGGTGCATCGGATTGAAAATACCCCCTGGCTCAAGCAAATGGGGGGCACCCCCGGTTTTATGCTGGCCAGCCTGCAAAGCTTGAGCCAGTTCAAACCCCAGCGCGTGCGCCTGCAAATTGACGAAACCCTCGACTGGCAAATCAAAATCCTACAGGTTGCGGTGGCCAATGGCACCACCCATGGCGGTGGAATGCGCGTCGCGCCCTTGGCTGAGCTGAATGATGGCTGGTTTGATTTGGTGATTTTAACCGGCATCGGCCCCTTTGAGGCCGCCCTGACCTTTCCCCGCGTTTACCAGGGCACCCATCTCAGTGCCCCGGCCGTACGCCATTTGCGCTGCCGCCAGCTGGTGGCTGAAGCCCTGGGCAAGGAACCGGTCTGGATTGAAATAGACGGCGAAACCCCTGGCAAACTGCCCGCCCACTTTGAACTGCTGCCGGGCCTGCTCCGGCTGAAAGGCTGAACCATGCGCTACGCCCGTGAAAAACTCAAATGGAATGGCTGGGGCTGGCAGGATCAGCACTTTGATTTCGAAGGCAGAGACACCAGCTTTTGGAAATTTTTACAGACCGAACTCAAACTTCAAAGCCTCAGCCCAACCCCGGCCTGCCCGCTTGAAAATTTAGAAGTCCCGGCTTCACGGCTCAACCCAGCCCAGGCCCAGGCCCTGGCAAAAATTCTTGACCCCTGGCAAGTCAAAAGCGATCTGCGGGAACGGGTTTTGCACGCCCGTGGGCGCAGCCTGCCGGATTTACTTGATCTGCGCAGTGGCACACTCCAGGATCTGCCCGATGCTGTGGTTTACCCCCGCAATGCACGCCAGATTCAGGCCCTGCTGGAGTTTGCCCATTCAGAAAAGCTGGCCCTGGTTCCCTTCGGGGGAGGCAGCAGTGTGGTCGGTGGGGTTCAGGCTTCCTGCCGGGCCGATCAAGCCGGAGTTCTGAGCCTGGATCTGAGCCTGATGCAGCACCTGCTTGAAATTGACGAAGTCTCATTGACCATGACCGCTGAAGCGGGAATCTATGGCCCCGAACTTGAAGAAAAACTACAGGCCCGCGGCTATACGGTGGGCCATACCCCGCAATCCTTTGAGTTTTCAACCCTGGGGGGCTGGATCGCAGCACGGGGCGCCGGAGACCGTTCCAACCGCTACGGCAAGGTCGAAGACATGCTGGTGGCCGCCAAGGTCTTGACACCCCAAGGCGAGTGGCTCTTGCCCGCTCTGCCCGCTTCGGCTGCCGGCCCCGATTTGCGCCAGGTGCTGGCAGGTTCAGAAGGCATCCTGGGTGTTATTGCCGAGGCCACGCTCAAGATTCACCCACTTCCCCCCGCCCAGGATGCGCGCGGGTTTCTGTTTCGGAATTTTTTAAGCGGTCTTGAGGCTCTGCGACAGCTCGTACAGCGGGGAGCCCCCACGGCCATGCTGCGACTTTCTGATGAAGCCGAAACCCAGTTCTTATTCCGCTTTCGTAAAAAAGCAGGCCCCGACCCTCTGCCCCAACGTCTGATCAAGCAATATCTGGCCTCTCAGGGCTATACCCAACACCCTGCCCTTTTGCTCGCCGGTCAGGAGGGAGAACAGACCGAAGTCCAGAACTGGGCCCGCCAGACCTCGAAACAGCTCAAAGCCCATGGAGCCTTTGCCCTCGGCCCCAAAGCCGCTGAAAGCTGGCACAAAAGCCGCTACAGCACGCCCTATCTGCGGGATACCCTGCTGGATCACGGAATTGCAGTTGAAACCCTTGAAACCGCCTGTGAGTGGCGCAAACTGCCAGCGCTTTACCAAGCCCTGAAAGACACCCTTCAAACCCAGATCGATCAAGGCCTTAAAACAAGTGGATCCCAAGGCTTTGTCATGACCCATATCTCTCATTGTTACCCCGATGGAGCTTCGCTCTATTTCACCTTCGCCTTTCCCCTGCTGCCTGGCCAGGAAAGGGAACAATACCAAGCCATTAAAACAGCGGCCTGCGAAACGATTGTGGCACAAGGCGCAACCCTCAGCCACCACCACGGCATCGGGCGGGATCATGCCCCCTGGCTACAGGCAGAAAAAGGCGATCTGGGCATGGCGCTGCTGCGTCAGATGCGCAAAACCCTCGACCCAGAGGGCATTCTCAATCCTGGCAAATTGCTGGATTAAAACCCGGCCCCCCAACGCCATGAGGGAAACAGGAAAAACCTCAACTTAAGGTGCAGACAGACCGACGGGCTGTGGATTAGAATCAAAACAGAAGCTTTGAGGAGGGCCCCATGGAAATTACCCCAGTGCGGATTGAAGCCAGTGGAATGGGCGTTTTTGAAAAAACAGAAACCGTCGAAACCCAAGTTCCTGAGAACACGGGCAGCGAAAAAGCCGGTGCCTCCCCCTGTGCCCAAGACAGCCTCAAACTCACGAAAAAAATGCGCCGTCAGCTTGAAAAAAAAGTGAGCCGCTTTAAACAGGCCGTGATCAGTCCCGCTGAACAGCAGCAGCGTGAAAAAGTGGCTCAACCCCAGCACCCTAAATTTCGCGCCCAGGCCTGAAGGCTTTGCTTAAAGGGCCTCTAGCACGCTCAAGGCTGAGCCTGCCAGAACAGGTTCGCTTTGGCTGACCCGATGGGCATGGCGTTCAGGCACTTCTTTGCCAAAATGCCCGAGAATTTCCTGTAAAAGCGCACGGTTGTTTTCATTTAAAAGACAATGTCCGGCTTCAGCCAGAATCACCTCCTGGGCCTGGGGCAGGCGCGGAACCAAGGCCGTGGTGGCGCGTGAAATAAAGGTGTTTTTAACGCCCCGGATACAGAGAATCGGCAGTTGCAAATCTTCAAACTGCCAGGGCAAGAACTGGGGATACTCGCGCAGCCAAAGAGCCTGAACCTTGCGGCAGGAACGCATATACGCCTCAACAAAGGCGGCCACGCGTACAGGATCTGCCTGGGCTGGGTTATACGAAAGCGAACGCAAATGGCGCAAAACCTCTGGGCGGTAGTGCAAGCTGTTGGCATATCCCTTGGCATAGAGCGGCAAGAGAGCCTTGAGCAAAGGACGCAGTTCAAAAATCGCAGGCTCCATCCAGACGGCTGAGCTGATCGGCAATCCCCTTCGCATCAGATGATAGGAAACCAAGCCGCCCAAGGAATGCCCGATCACGCGAAAAGGTCCCTGGATATGGGTGCGCACAAAGGTTTCAATCAGATCGAGATAGGCAGCTGTCGTGGCAGGACGCACCCCACGTGAAAAACCATGACCGGGCAAATCGGGGGCGAGCAGGTGAAAATGGGGGCTCAGGGCGGCCATAATCGGCATATACAGCTGCGCGTCGGCACCATTGCCATGCAAAAGCAGCAGGGGTTCACCCTGGCCAAATTCCAGATAATGCAGGCTTCCCGTGCCAGGGTCACGGCGGTATTCAGGCATGCGCAGCTCCTTTAAGGCTTCTTACAGGCATTCTAGCAAATCACGCAAGTGCTTGAGCAAGATTGCCTTGAGACTTGATCCATATCATGGTCTTGAAAGAGCCCAAGCAGAACAATAAAAACAGAACAGCCGCGGAGGTCTGATCATGCATACCTGGATTCGCCCCTTCAACCAACTGAACCTGGAAGACCTTGAAAGCGTAGGGGGAAAAAACGCTTCTCTGGGGGAAATGATTCAAAACCTAGGCAGCCTGGGAATTCGCGTGCCCGATGGCTTTGCGACAACCGCCGACGCCTGGTGGCATTTTTTAGAAACAGGCCCTATACGTGAACGCCTGGTCGAAATTCTGGCCGGACTCGATCGCAAAGAGTTCAGCAATCTTCATCAGATTGGAGTCGCAGCCCGCTCTTTGCTATTGCACGCCCCCCTGCCCGAAGATATACAGCAGGAGCTGGTGGGAGCCTATCGCCAACTCTGCGAGCATACCGCAGGAGAAATTCAAGTGGCCGTGCGCAGCAGCGCCACCGCCGAAGATTTGCCAGACGCCAGTTTCGCGGGCCAACAGGAATCGTATCTGAATATTCGCAATGAACAGGAACTGCTTGAAGCCTGCCACAACTGCTATGCCTCGCTGTATACCGACCGGGCGATCAAATACCGTGAGGATCATGGTTTTGACCATCTCAAGGTTGCACTTTCGATTGGCGTTCAGAAAATGGTGCGCTCAGACAAGGCCAGTTCAGGGGTCTGTTTTACCCTCGATCCTGAAACTGGCTTTGAAAACGTAATTTTAATTACCGGCAGCTGGGGCCTGGGCGAAAACGTGGTGCAGGGTGCTGTCAATCCCGATGAATTTTATGTCTTCAAACCCACCCTGGAAGCAGGGAAAAATGCCCTGCTTTCACGCAAACTGGGCAGCAAGGCCCTGACCATGATCTATGCCGGGGATGCTCCCCAGGCCAAGCGGCGCAGCGTGGGCGTCAGCCATACCATCGTCAACCTTGAAACGCCTCCTGAACGCCAGGAACAGTATGTTTTGACAGAGCCCGAAGTTCTTGAACTGGCCCAATGGTGCCTGAAAATTGAAAAGCATTATGGCAAGCATATGGATATTGAATGGGCCAAAGATGGCCTGAGTGGAGAACTCTTCATTGTACAGGCCCGCCCTGAAACCGTGCACAGCCAGGTCAAGGGCTACCAATACCATGCCTATACCCTCAAGGAAAAGGGAGAACTGATTGTCAGCGGCAAAAATATTGGCGACCGAATCGCCGCAGGCAAAGCCCGAATTTTGCACTCTCCGGCAGAAATTGACAGGGTAGAAGAGGGGGATATTCTCGTTACCGAAATCACCAATCCCGATTGGGATCCCATTTTGAAAAAAGCTGCAGCCATTATTACCGACAAGGGAGGCCGCACCAGCCATGCTGCGATTGTCGCACGCGAAACTGGAGCCGTGGCCGTCGTCGGCACCGGCAATGCCACCTCTCTGATTGAAGATGGCGAAGAGGTCACGGTTTCGTGTATTGATGGCACCAGTGGCCAGATTTACCGGGGCCGCCTGAAATGGGAAGAGCAGGTCATTGATACTTCAGCGGTCACACTGCCTGAAAAAACAGATGTCATGCTGATTCTGGCGGACCCCGATCAGGCCTTTAAACTGGCCCACCTGCCCAATCGGGGCGTGGGCTTGATGCGCCTGGAATTCGTGATCAACAACAGCATTCAGATTCACCCCATGGCCCTGGTGCGCTACCCTGAGTTGGAAGACCCTGAAGCTGTGGCCTTTATTGAGGAGCTGACCCACCATTACCCCGACAAGCAGGCCTATTTCGTGGATAAACTGGCCGAAGCCGTGGCGACCATCGCCGCCGCTTTTTATCCCCACGATGTGATTGTGCGCATGTCAGATTTTAAATCCAATGAATACGCCAATCTGGTCGGGGGCTGGGAATTTGAACCCCATGAAGAAAACCCCATGATTGGTTTCAGGGGAGCTTCGCGCTATTACCATGAACGCTACCGCGAAGGCTTCCGCCTGGAATGCCTGGCCATGAAAAAAGTACGCGAAGAGATGGGCTTGCGGAATGTCAAACTCATGATTCCTTTCTGCCGCACCCTGGAAGAGGGACAAAAAGTTGTCGATACCATGGCCGAGTTTGGGCTCAAACAGGGCGAACAGGGGCTTGAGATTTACGTCATGTGCGAAATTCCCAGCAATGTGATTCTGGCAGAAGAATTTGCTGAGATTTTTGATGGTTTCTCAATTGGTTCCAATGATCTGACCCAGCTCACCCTGGGTGTAGACCGTGATTCAGAAATTCTACAAGCCAGCTTTGATGAACGCAATCCAGCCGTAAAGCGCATGATTGCGCAAGCCATTGCCACAGCCAATGCCAAGGGCGTGAAAATCGGGCTCTGCGGTCAGGCCCCCAGCGATCACCCAGAATTTGCAAAATTTCTGGTCGAAGCCGGCATCAACAGTATTTCGTTTAATCCTGATGCGCTGCTGAAGGGCATTGAGAATATTAGAAAGGCTGAAGCAGAAAAAAAACAGTTCTGATCAGCTTAACTTAATAATTTTTCATGATGAGCCCCCCCTCTTGTCAGGTTCAGTACAGCATGATACAAAAGCTTGTAATATAATAACTGATGTACAATCGCCTCGATTAACTGATACTGAAACTAAAAGGTAATATTCCCCATGCGCCACCCCGCCCCTTTTCTCGGAAGCCTGCTTCTCAGCCTGATTTGTGCCTGTGCACCGGCAGCCACCACGCCTGAGGCAGCTCAATTGGCCCAACTTCAGGAACAGCTCAAAGCGCTTCAAGGCAGTGCTTCACCCAGCAGTCCAAGCGCCAGTTCAACGCCTACTGCGATCACCAGCGCCGACACCATCAAAGTCAAAACCTTGCTGGCCCAGCCTTCTGTCCTGACCCTGGCTCCCGGCCAAAACAAACAACTTGAAACCGTTGTGCTGGTTCAGGAAGACAACAGTGTTGCGGTCTTGAAAAAACTCGAGCTGCTCGAAATGAGTTCTGGTGACAGCAGCATTGCCACCATTTCCAAAGAGGGGGTTGTCACAGCCCTGAAAGAGGGAATTACCCCCCTCACCCTAAAGCTGGGCGGCATAACCCAAACCCTGATTGTAACCGTCAGTGGCTCTGCCCCCACCCCTACAGCAGCGCCTACCGCAGCACCGATCGCTACTCCCACCCCCGTACCCACAGCCACTCCTACACCCGTGCCCACAGCCACTCCCACGCCCGCTTCGCCTTATAAGGAACTGGGAGTAGACAAAGCGGTCTACGATCTCAAAACACTTGAAACTGCATCGGTTACCCTGACCATTATTCTCAACGAAATTGACCCGGATACAGGCACCAATAAATCAGGTTTCTTAACGGATAAAACCAAAGCTACCTGGACTTCCAGCAATACCGCCATCGCCAGTATCTCTGCAACGGGTATTATCAGCGCCAACAGCGTAGGTACCGCCACCATGACCGTCAGTTATGGCGGGCTGACCAAGACCTTTACCGTGAATGTAACCGCTTCATAAGACCCGACCCCATTCAGGAAGGGGGGGCACCCCTTCCTGAATGGGGTGATTTCTCTCCAGAATGCTCAACGTCAGTGAAGTGTTTTTCAACAGGAATAACGCCAGCGCCAGCGCTGGCGTTAGGTGAGGTGTCTGTGGCAGTGAACTATCAAGGATTGAGTCGAACATTTGCGGTGAGCGTAACTGAATCTTGAAAACGGGTAAACTGTTTTTTTGAATTTAGAACGCTTAATTTTCTGAAAGCTTCAAACGCAGTTCCTGCAAGTTCTTACACCCTGATTTTTCACGCAGATTTTTCAGATGGGTTTTCACCGTTTCAAAACTCAGCTCCAGATCTTCGGCAATCTGCGATTGGGTCAAACCCTGGCGGAAACACTCTAAAACCTCTTTTTCTCGCACCGTCAGAGGGATCTTCCAAAGCACAGAGGGTTGAGAAAAACTTTTTGACAAGCCCTTCTGGTACATCGACAGACTCACTTCAGGCGCAATCCAAATGCCACCAGAGCAAACCGTTTCAAGGGCCTGGTAAAGCTGATCAATGCCAGACTCGTGTCCTTTGAGAATATAGCCCTTGATCCTGGACTCCAAAGCCTCATAGACATCCATGCGATCGGTGTGCCCACTGTAGATCAACACATCCGGCGGGGTTTCAGACTGTTCAAGAAGCGCTTTCGCAAAAGCCAAGCCGCCCATTTCGGGCATTTCAAGATCCACCAGGGCCAGATCCGGGGGAGTTAGTCGCGCCAGTTCCAAGGCCTGCATAGCACGCGAAGCCCGAATCGTAATTTCAATACGTCGCTCGGCAATGAGCTGCCCTTCCAGCGCCGCAGCTAAAAGATCCAGCACCGCAGGTTCATCGTCAAGGATCAGGAGTCGGAGGTTTGGGGTATCCATTTTTGTTTTCGTCAACTGACGCTTTATTCAGCTCAATGAGTAAAAATTAGCATAAATCCTGGCTTTTGTCTAATCAAAAGCCCCAAAGTAAAACCAGCAAAATTCACACTCTCTTATCTCAAAGTCACGGACAGAGGAATCAAGAAGAGCCTGCTATAATACCTCTAAGCGATGATTGATCGCGAGGAGTAGCCAGCTTGGCCCTGCAACCCGCAAAAGACACCTCCACCCCCTCAGCCCCAGCCCAATGGCTGGAACGCGGCCTCAAACAGGGGGATATTGGCATTGCTGTGATCATGATTGCCATTATCTGTCTGATGATGGTGCCTTTGCCCACCTGGGTTTTGGATATTTTGTTGACACTCAATGTCTCGCTCGGTCTGATGGTGCTGATGGTCTCGCTCTATGTCAACCGCCCCTTAGACTTCTCCACCTTTCCCACGCTTTTGCTGGTCTTGACCCTGTTCAGGCTCTCACTGAATATCTCCTCTACCCGTCTGATTCTGCTGCAGGCCAATGCTGGCAAGGTGATCGAAACCTTTGGCAGCTTCGTGATTGGGGGCAATTACGTGGTGGGCATTCTGATCTTCATCATTCTGGTGGTGGTGCAATTCGTGGTGATCACCAATGGGGCAGGGCGCATTTCTGAAGTGGCCGCCCGCTTCACCCTGGATGCCATGCCAGGCAAGCAGATGGCGATTGATGCCGACCTCAACAGCGGTCTGATCGATGAAGAACAGGCCAAGGAACGCCGCCGCGATATTCAGCGCGAAGCCGATTTCTATGGCAGCATGGACGGCGCGAGCAAATTCGTACGTGGGGACGCAATTGCCGGGATTATTATCACCTTCGTCAATGTGATTGGCGGGATTATTATTGGCACCCTGCAGCTGGGTATGCCCGTGGTTCAAGCCATGCAACGCTATACCGTACTCACGATTGGCGATGGACTGGTTAGTCAGATTCCGGCCATGGTCATCGCCATTGCCACGGGCATTTTGGTTTCACGTGCCGCGGGTGAAAGCAAATTGGGGGAAAGGGTTTCGCGCCAATTGCTGAATGTACCCCGAGGGCTCTTGGTGGTTTCATTCTTCCTGCTCTTGCTGGGCCTGTTTACGCCCCTGCCCAAAATCCCTTTTTTGATTCTGAGTGGCCTGCTGACAGCGATTGGCTTTATTATGATGCGGGAAGAAGAGCGCGAAGCTGAAGAAGACAAAGCCACAGGGGGCAGCAAGGCCCTGGGCAGTGGCAAAGAGATTCAACCGGCTCTGGCTCCGGCCCAAGCTGGCATGCTTTCTACCCGCAAAGAGCCCGAAGACATGATCAAACTGCTCAAGGTCGATCCGATGGAACTTGAAATTGGCTACCGCCTGATTCCCCTGGTAGATGCCGAACAGGGCGGTGATCTGCTGGAACGCATTACCAAAATCCGCCGCCAGATGGCCCTGCAATTGGGTCTGGTACTGCCTCCGATTCGCGTACGCGACAATATTCAACTCAAGCCCCGCGATTATTCGATTAAACTGCGCGGTATTGAAGTTGCACGGGGGGAGGTACATGTCGGGCATTATCTTGCCATGAATCCCGGCATGGTCAATGACCCACTCGATGGCGTACAAACCGTGGAACCTGTTTTTAATCTGCCTGCCGTCTGGATCACCGAAGGCCAGAAAGAACGGGCCGAAATTCTGGGCTATACTGTCTTTGATCCTTCGACCGTGGTCGCCACCCACCTGACCGAAATCGTCAAACGCTATGCCGCAGATATTCTCACCCGCCAGGATGTACAGCGCCTGCTCGACAGCGTACGCGAAGAGGCTCCCGCCGTGGTGGATGAACTCATGCCCAGTCTGCTCAGTGTCGGCGAAATTCAGCGCGTCTTACAAAACTTACTGGCCGAACGGGTCTCGGTACGCGATATGATTCCGATTCTGGAAGCCCTGGCCAATCATTCCCGTGCCACCAAAGACCCCGACCTGCTCACCGAACATGCGCGTCTGGCCGTGGCTCGCTCAATCTGTCAGCCCCTGCGCAGCCCCCAGGGCATGTTGCCCGCGCTGACCCTGGCAGCCGAACTGGAGCAAATCATGACCGAATCTGTCACCCGTACCGATCAGGGCCTGACTCTGCTGCTGGAACCCCAAATCGCCCAACAGGTCGTCAACAATATTGCCCAAAAAGTAGAAGAGATGGCTGGAAAAGGCTTTCACCAGCCGATTCTGCTCTGTTCTTCTAAAATCCGGCTGGTTCTGCGCCGCCTGACCGAACGTGCCCTGCCTATGCTGACGGTGCTCTCCTATAACGAGGTCATGGCCCAGGAAGCGCAAATTCAAACCATTGGCCGTGTCGACCTGAGTTTGCAGGTCAACTGAAACAACTCAGATCGAGAAAACGCCACCGCACGATTTTTTTCTCGTTCAGAAAAGATTAGAAATCTGCAAATTTTAACGTCCCGGCCCCTTTGTTTGCATTTGTGAGCCAGCGCTCATTCAAAGGGCAAAATCCCCACATTTTACGCAGAGTATAAGCTGTTTATGAGTCTCATAAATTATAATCGGTCGATAATAGAAGAAAAATTGGGATTATTTTTCTTTTAAGCCCTATAGATCTATTTAAATTTTAAATTAACCCCCAAAACAAGCAAGAGAACAAGCTTGCCCTCAGCGCGCTTTCGGGGCTAGAATAGAATATCATCCACAGGGTCTTCTTCTCAAAGCCGCACCCCAAAGAATGCATTAAATCAGCGAATTCTGCCATTTTAGGCCGTCTTCAAGGAGTTTTCATGATCGAAACCAATTCCACCCCCGGATACATCCAGCCTCAACACCATTATTCAGAACACGGCCTGCCCTTCAGCCGTGTTTTTTCTTCTCAGGGTCGCCACCCCTTTGAAGAGCTCGAATGGGAATTGCGAACCGCTTCGATCGGCAATGAAAAAGGCGAAATGATCTTTGAACAGAAAGACGTTGAAGTGCCTGTCAGTTGGTCCCAACAGGCCACCAATGTGGTGGTTTCGAAATATTTTCACGGTCAAATGGGAAGCCCACAGCGCGAAACCAGCGTCAAACAGCTGATTGGCCGGGTGGCAGATACGATCGCAGAATGGGGCCGGCAGCAAGGTTATTTTGCCAGCCCTGAAGACGCAGAGATTTACCAGGCTGAACTGAATGCCCTGCTCGTACAGCAACGCGCAGCCTTTAACAGCCCGGTCTGGTTCAATGTCGGCATTGAGTCTAAACCCCAGTGTTCGGCCTGCCAGCCCTATCATGCATTGATTAACACTGTACAGGGACTGCTCCCAATAGGAGAGATTGTTGAAAAAGATTTGATTGGCCTACCGGTATATGACGAAAACGGTCTGACCCAGGTGATAAACACCAAATACAATGGCAAGAAAAAAGTTTACCGTATCAATCTTCGGGATGGATTTTTCGTCGAAGCCACAGCAGATCATCTAGTCTGTGCCCATGACAGCAGAAGAACACAAACCCTCCATTTCGCCAAAGTAGAAGACCTGAAACCCGGCATGTTTATGCGGGTCTATAGCCATATCGCGGAGACTATAACACCAGAAAGTTCGAATCAGGAAATCTCTGAGGCAGCTCTGGCAGGCTGGTTACAGGCTGACGGCTTTGTAGGTCAGTATGAAGGAACAAATTCTTCTCTGACGATTGAATTCATGGTTGTCAAACAAGAAGAATACGACTGGGTCATTCAGCATTTGGAAACAGTTTTCCCAGATGTCCACTATAAGGTTTCAGTTGAAACAGCCCAGAACGAGCATCTGGAAATCCGGCGCATTCGTTTGTATGGTGAAATCCTGCGACCCTTTGTGGAAAAATACGAACTATTAAAGCGCAAACAGGATATTCGAGTTCCCCGATCGATTTGGACCGCCGCTAATGATGTTGTGGCTGTTTATCTGAAAAGTCTGTTTCAGGGGGATGGTTATGTCACAATTCACGATTCGAGCACACGGGTGGCTTTTGCTGTGATAAGCAAGGAATGGGTTCAGGAATTACAGGTTTTACTCACCCGTTTAGGAATTTATTCTAGATCCCGACAAAAAAAGGAAAACCGTCCAGATCGCTATGATATGTGGGAACTGGATGTTTCCATAGCGTCGGAACGGCTTCAATTTCTAAAAAAAATTGGCTTCATTTCAGATGACAAACAGGATAAATTAGTCACAAGCTGCGATATGGAAGGCAAAATTTGCCCAGATATTCGGTTTTCTGAAATTATCTCTATTGAGGCACAGGACGAAACAGATGTTTATGATATCCAGACTCTCAGTGGTCACTACCTGACCAATGGCGTACTGGTACACAATTGCTTTATCAATTCTGTTCAGGACAATATGGACTCGATTCTGAGCCTGGCCAAAACCGAAGGCATGCTCTTCAAATGGGGCTCAGGCACAGGCACGAATTTTTCCAGCCTGCGCTCCTCCAAAGAGGCCCTTTCAGGGGGCGGAACGGCCTCTGGGCCTGTTTCTTTCATGCGCGGCTATGACGCCTTCGCAGGGGTGATCAAATCAGGTGGAAAAACACGCCGGGCCGCCAAAATGGTGATCTTGAATATCGACCACCCCGATATCGAAGAGTTTATTGAAAGCAAAGCCAATGAAGAGAAAAAAGCCTGGGCCTTGATTGATGCCGGTTATAATGGCGGCTTTAATGTACCTGGAGGAGCCTACGACTCGGTACAGTTTCAAAACGCCAATCACAGTGTGCGCGTGACCGATGAGTTCATGCGTGCTGCCGAAGAAGACCGGGAATGGCATACCCGCGCAGTCAGCAATGGCGAAATTGTCGAAACCCTCAAAGCCCGCAAACTCTTGATGGGCATGGCTGAGTCGACCTGGATCTGTGGCGACCCTGGCATTCAGTACGATACCACCATCAACCGCTGGCATACCGCCAAGGCCTCGGGTCGCATCAATGCTTCAAACCCCTGTTCTGAATACCTGTTTCTGGATGATACGGCCTGTAACCTGGCATCGATCAACCTGCTCAAATACTATGAAAACGGCCAATTTCAGGTAGATGCTTTCAAACATACCATCCGTCTGCTGATTACCGCCCAAGAGATTGTGGTCGAGCAAGCCAGTTACCCCACTCCCGCAATTGAAAAAAACAGCCACCGTTTTCGCACCCTGGGGCTGGGCTATAGCAACCTGGGCGCCTTGTTGATGGCACAAGGGCTGCCCTATGATGGAGACACCGGCCGTCATTATGCGGCCGCGATTAGCGCCCTGATGACGGGCGAAGCCTATCGTGTTTCCGCCGAACTGGCCGAAAGTGTCGGGCCCTTTGAGGGCTTTCCCCCCAACCGCGATTATATGCTCGAAGTCATGCGCCTGCACCAGCAAAGCCTGGATCAGGTCAAACCCGTAGCACGCGACCAATACCTGCTTGAAGCGGCTCGTCAAAGCTGGCAGGCCGCCCTTGATAAGGGTGAAAAAGCGGGCTATCGCAATGCCCAGGTCAGCGTTCTGGCGCCTACAGGCACCATTGCTTTTCTGATGGATTGTGACACCACCGGCATTGAACCCGATCTGGCATTGATCAAATACAAACGCCTGGTCGGGGGCGGCAATCTCAAAATTGTCAACCAAACCGTGCCGCTCGCACTTGAAAACTTGGGCTATAGCGAAAATGAAATCAGCGAGATTTTAGACTACCTCAACAACAACGATACGATTGAAGGGGCTCCCGGACTGCGGAAAGAAGATTTGCCTGTCTTTGACTGTGCGTTTAAGCCCCTGCGGGGCAGCCGTTCGATTCACTATATGGGCCATATTCGCATGATGGGCGCAGTTCAACCCTTTATCTCAGGGGCGATCAGCAAAACCGTGAATATGCCCAGCGAAGCCACCGTCGAAGAAATCTATACCGCCTACCTTGAAGCCTGGAAACTGGGTGTGAAAGCCGTCGCCATTTACCGTGATGGCAGCAAACGCACCCAGCCGCTGAATACCGGCAAAGAAAGCCCCAAAACAGAAGCCTCGGGAAGCACGCCGCAACGCCGCCGTCTGCCCAACGAACGCCAGGCGATTACGCATAAATTCAGCATTGCCGGCCACGAGGGCTATTTAACCGTGGGCATGTATGAAGATGGCAGCCCTGGTGAAATTTTTATTACCATGGCCAAAGAAGGCAGTGTGATTTCAGGCCTGATGGATTCTTTTGCAACCACCGTCTCCCTGGCCCTGCAATATGGCGTGCCCCTGCCTGTGCTGGTCGACAAACTTTCTCATACCCGCTTTGAGCCCTCTGGCTATACGGGCAATAAGGATATTCCCTTTGCCAAATCGATCATGGACTATATTTTCCGCTGGCTGGCGATTAAGTTTCTGCCCCATGCAGAGGCCGAGGCACAAGGCCTGGCCTCTGCCCTGAAACCTACAGAAACAGAGCCTCAAGCCCTGAATGGTCAAAAATTGATTCAAAGCTCGCAAGAACAAGGGCTTTCCTTTGTCAATTCCCAGGACGCGCCCCCCTGCAACAGCTGCGGGGCTGCCGTGATGGTGCGCAATGGTTCCTGCTATAAATGCATGAACTGTGGTGCCACCAGCGGTTGTTCCTAAAATCGCATCAAAACTGGATTTGAACACCCCGTTCCAGTCGAAGTCAAGGCTGGAAGGGGTTCTGAAAGGAGGCAACAAAAATTAAAGTTTTTTTCCATGACTGCACCTGTAACTCCTGTTACAATTGTAGTTACCCAATCCGAATAGTGAGTCAGATAACCCGGTGTTATCTACAAAAGAAGCTGCTGAGCCCCTTGGGACAGACAGCCGCTTTGATCTGCCGGAAGCAGCCAGAGTCATACCTTAAACGCAAAACAGGACAAAGAATTCAGAAATGATGACATTATCACAAGTGACCCAAGAACCGATCCTCACCGCCAATAAAAACCGTTTCGTACTTTTCCCCATCAAACACCAGGCCATCTGGGAAATGTACAAAAAAGCCGAGGCCAGTTTCTGGACCACCGAAGAAATCGACCTTTCAACCGATATTCAGGATTGGGAACACCGCCTGAATGAAGATGAAAAACATTTTATTAAACACGTTCTGGCCTTTTTCGCAGCCAGTGACGGCATTGTCAACGAAAATCTGGCTGTCAATTTCATGCGCGAGGTGCAATACCCCGAAGCCCGTTGTTTTTATGGCTTTCAAATCATGATGGAAAATATCCATTCTGAAACCTATTCGCTTTTGATTGATACCTATATCAAAGACAATGCCGAAAAACAAATGCTTTTCAATGCCATCGATACCCTGGCCTGCGTACAGCGCAAAGCCGACTGGGCCCTGCGTTGGATTGAAAAGGGCAGTTTCGCCGAGCGCTTGGTGGCCTTTGCTGCCGTAGAAGGCATTTTCTTTTCTGGCAGTTTCTGTTCGATTTTCTGGCTCAAAAAACGGGGCCTGATGCCCGGTCTGAGCTTCTCTAACGAGCTGATTTCACGCGATGAAGGCATGCATACCGACTTCGCCTGTTTGCTTTATTCACAGCTGCAAAACCGCCTGGCCCAAGGTCAGATTGAAGAAATCATCCGCGAAGCCGTGACGATTGAGCAGGAATTCGTGACCGATGCCCTGCCCGTGAAACTGATTGGCATGAACGCCGAAATGATGAGCCAATATATTGAATTTGTAGCCGATCGCCTGCTCGTTTCACTGGGCTGCGAGAAAATCTACAATGTGGGCAATCCCTTCGATTTCATGGAACTGATTTCGCTGCAGGGCAAAACCAATTTCTTCGAAAAACGGGTCTCCGAATACCAGAAGTCCGGAGTCATGAATACCGTAAATAACCAGAAAGAAGACAATGTCTTCAGCATGGATGAAGACTTCTAAACCGATTATCAAAGGGTGTGCCAATGTACGTATTAAAACGCGACGGTCGTTCTGAAGCCGTCAAATTCGACAAAATTACCAACCGGATTCAGAAACTCTGTTACGGCCTCGATCAGGCCCATGTTGACTCGGTACGGGTTGCCATGAAGGTGATTGAAGGCCTCTATGACGGGGTGACGACCCTGGAACTCGACAATCTGGCTGCCGAAATCGCCGCCACCATGACCACCCGTCACCCGGATTATGCGTTGCTGGCGGCCCGGATTGCAATTTCAAACCTTCACAAGACCACCAAAAAGTCTTTTTCAGAGACCATGCGGGATCTCTATGAATATATTGACCCCAAAACCGGCCACAGCGCCTCGTTAATCTCCAACGAAGTCTGGCGGATTATTGAGGCCAATGCCCAGGAACTGGATTCGGCGATTATTCACGACCGGGATTTTCTGCTCGACTTTTTTGGTTTTAAAACCCTGGAACGCTCCTATCTACTCAAACTCAACGATCAGATTGTCGAGCGCCCCCAGCATATGTTGATGCGTGTGGCCGTGGGCATTCACCGCGAAGATATTGCAGCTGCGATCAAAACCTACGACCTGCTCTCAGAGCGTTGGTTTACCCATGCCACCCCCACCCTTTTCAATGCAGCCACCCCCAAACCCCAGATGTCTTCCTGCTTTTTAATCAGCATGAAAGACGACAGCATTGATGGGATTTATGATACCCTCAAAACCTGCGCCAAGATTTCACAATCAGCAGGCGGCATTGGCCTGAGCATTCACAATATTCGCGCCACGGGTTCGTATATCAGCGGCACCAACGGCACCAGCAACGGGATTGTACCCATGCTGCGGGTCTATAACGATACCGCCCGCTATGTGGATCAGGGCGGCGGCAAGCGCAAAGGAGCTTTTGCCGTTTATCTCGAACCCTGGCATGCCGATATCATGGAGTTTCTGGAGCTGCGGAAAAACCACGGCAAAGAAGAAATGCGCGCCCGCGACCTGTTTTATGCCCTCTGGATTCCCGATCTGTTTATGAAAAGGGTCGAAGAAGAAGGCGAATGGTCGATTTTCTGCCCCAATGAAGCACCGGGTCTGGCCGATTGCTGGGGCGAAACCTTTGAAACCCTCTATACCCGCTATGAGCGTGAAGGCCGGGCCCGCAAGACAATGAAAGCCCGTGATCTCTGGATGGCGATTCTCGACGCCCAGATTGAAACCGGCAACCCCTATATGCTCTATAAGGATGCCTGCAATAGCAAAAGCAACCAGCAAAATCTGGGCACGATCAAATCGAGCAATCTCTGTACCGAGATTGTCGAATACACCGCCCCCGATGAAGTTGCCGTCTGCAATCTGGCTTCGCTGGCCCTGCCCAAATACGTGGTGGACGGCCAGTTTGACCACCAGAAACTGTTTGAGGTCACCCAGGTCGCCACGCGCAACCTGAATAAAATCATCGACCTGAATTATTATCCGGTCGAAGAAGCCCGCAATTCCAACCTGCGTCACCGCCCGATTGGCTTGGGGGTTCAGGGTCTGGCCGACGTGTTTATCATGCTGCGTTTGCCCTTTGATTCAGACGAAGCGCGCCAGCTCAACCGCGATATTTTTGAAACGATCTATTTCGCAGCCTGCTCCGCCTCTATGGAACTGGCACAGGCCGAAGGCCCCTATTCAACCTTCGCAGGGTCTCCTGCTTCCCAGGGCAAACTGCAGTTTGATCTCTGGGGGGTTGAACCTTCCAGCCGTTGGAACTGGACGGAACTGAAAGACAAAATCCGTGAACATGGCCTGCGCAACTCACTCTTGCTGGCCCCCATGCCCACGGCTTCAACCTCTCAGATTCTCGGCAACAATGAGTGCTTTGAGCCCTATACCTCAAATATCTACAGCCGCCGGGTACTCTCCGGTGAGTTTATCGTGGTCAATAAGCACCTGCTGCGCGACCTGGTGGATTTGGGCATCTGGAACGAAGGCCTCAAAAATAAAATCATTGCCAGCAATGGTTCGATTCAGAATATTCCTGAAATTCCCGAGCATATCAAAGAGATTTACAAAACCGTCTGGGAAATCAAGCAACGCAGCCTGATCGATATGGCCGCCGATCGCGGCGCCTTTATCTGCCAATCGCAATCGCTGAATCTCTTCATGGAAAATCCCACCTACGCCAAACTGACCTCGATGCATTTCTATGGTTGGAAAAAAGGCTTGAAAACAGGCATGTATTACCTGCGCACCAAAGCCGCAGCCGATGCGATTAAATTTACCGTGGAGCCTGTCACCAGCGCCCAACCCCCGGTAAGTGCAGCGGTCAATCCCTTGGGCATGACCGCCGAAGGCGTGGCCTGTTCCCTGGAAAACCCTGAAGCCTGTGAGGCCTGCAGCGGTTAAACAGCGAGCGCTTTAATGCTCTGGATAGAGCAGATAGCGCGCCCTTAACTGACGATAATCCGCCAGTGGCTTTTCCCAGCCCTGGCGGATTTCTGCTTCCGTCAAGCCCGCTTCAATCTGTTTGCGCAAGTGATCTGTACCCGCCAATTTATCGAAAAAGGGATTAAAAAAGGCTTTTTCACCCCGGTCATGCTGGTAAAAATACAGCAACCAACGCAGACTGAAGCGCAAATCTGTCTCCTGTCGCAAATCCAGACCATAACAGGCTTGATCTTGATAAGGAGGCGTCAGCGCTTCTTGGCGGCTTTGCGGTCGAAACACAAAGGCACCAGCCTGAACATCGGGCAGACCCAAGACCTGAAATGGCCAGTCGGTTCCCCGCCCTACACTGACCCGTGTGCCCTCAAACAAGCCCAAAGAAGGGTAAAGCCGAATGGCCAAATCATTGGGCAAATTGGGAGAAGGTTTCACCGGCAGAGAGTAAGGAGTAGCGTGGGTATAGGCCTGAACCGGAATCACGCTCAGCTTGAGCGCTTGGGCATGCTCTATCCAGCTCTCGCCCTGAATCATCCGCGCCAGCTCTCCCACCGTCAAACCATGTACAAGCGGAATCGGGTGCAGGCCCACAAAGGAACGAAAAGCAGGTTCTAAAACAGGCCCGTCTATCTGATCTGCATTGGGATTGGGACGATCCAAGACCAGCAGGGGCTTGCCTGCTTCGGCTGCCGCTTCCATCACATAGTGCAGGGTCGAGATATAGGTATAGTAGCGTACGCCCACATCCTGAATATCAAAGACCAGCAGATCCAGATCGCGCAAAGTTTCAGGCTTGGGTTTGCGGTTCTGTCCATAGAGCGAAACCACGGGCAAGCCTGTTTGAGAATCTACCCCATCTGCTAAATGCGCCCCAGCTTCAGCCTCGCCCCGAAAGCCATGCTCTGGTGCAAAAATACGCTTCACCGAAATGCCCTGGGCCTGCAAAAAATCTACCAGGTGCAAGCCCTGGGCGCGTGAGGTGGGATTCACGACAAGCCCCACAGAATGCCCTTTGAGCAAAGGCAGATAGCGCGCTGGCTGCTCCGCCCCCGGCAATGGAAGCGCCTGGGCCAGCGGCAAAAAAAGAAAACCCAAGAGTAAATACAGGGCCCATCCCCAAAATCGAAAAGACATGGCCGCTCTCCTTTTCCTAATCAAAAACCGAACTGCAAAACATGCTCTATTCCGCCAGACACCCTCTCTGTTCAGCATGCCTGCTCTCACCCTGTTTGTCAAAAGCCAGTCCCCAAAATCTGTCATTTTGATCTAAAAACCCTTAAAAATTAATCTTCTGTTAAAACCGGGTCAGAATTTATACTTTAGAGATGATAAGATAGAAACAGAGAACAGCAAGCCTCAAGGAGCCCCTTCACCATGATGATTTCTCCCCAGTCCGTGATACCTGCGCAGCCAGCCTCTGCTGCCCCGCCCAAACCCGCAACATCTCCCGCGCCAGTGACCCAGGCAGAACTCGATTGGGCCGTTCAGCTTGAAAAAGCGGTAACCAACGGTTATCAGCCAAACACGCAAGAACAGGAAATGTACACCGAGATTTACAAGCGTTATCAAAGCTCACAAGCAGAGGCCTCTGCTCAAACGGAAAAGGCTTCCCCAAGTGTTGAGAGTGGCGAAAAAGCAGAATCCAGCAAAGGTATTCTTGATTACCCCAAAGATCTGGCCATGGGCATTACTGAATATGCCGCCAAAGGCCAGGCCAAAAACTCAATTGAATTCTTGGATGATGCTGGAGATATCAAAGAGAACCTCGGAGATTCTTGGGATCATATCAAAAAAGGCGAAGTCGGCAAAGCAGGCATCGACGTGCTCAAAGCAGTTGGCAATACCGCCAGTGCGGGCGTGAATTTATTTCAGACCGGTCTGCACACCCTGTTGGGTGGTTTTTCAACCGTGGTTTCTCTGCCCCTCAATCTGCTCGACAAAGGGGCCGAAAAAGCCGGCGAACATCTTTCCAAATCCGAAAGTGGTTTTGGCAAAGCCGTGGGCAAAGTTTCGACCTTTATCGGGGGCCAAAACAGCAATGTGGGCTATAATGAAGCCCTTCAGACAGCCGCCCGCGAAGGCGTACGCGCTGCCCACCAAGATTAATTTCACACAGCAAAAGCCGGGGCAAAAACCCCGGCTTTTTGTATGGCCTTATTCAGACAAAACTTAAGAGCGTTTCACGAATAATCGCCAGACTTTCTTCCATTTGCGCTTCGCGAATCACCAAAGGGGGCGCAAAACGGATAATATCTCCGTGGGTGGGCTTACACAGCAGCCCTTTTTCCTTGAGTGCCAAACAGACATCCCAGGCCGTACGGCCATCTTCAAAAGGCTCAATCACCACGGCATTGAGCAAGCCTTTGCCCCGTACTGCCTTAATAAATTCGACTTCCTGCTCCAGAATCAGCAGGCTTTGACGGAATTGTTCTCCCATCAACTCGGCATTTTCAGCCAAATTTTCATCTTTAAGCACCTGCAGGGCCTCTATCGCCACACGACAGGCCAAGGGGTTGCCCCCATAGGTCGAACCGTGTTCTCCTGGTTTAATACAGAGCATGATCTTGTCATCAGCCAAGACGGCAGATACGGGCAAAACCCCACCCGAAAGTGCTTTTCCCAAAATCAGAATATCTGGGCGCACATGCTCATGATCCGCCGCCAGCATTTTGCCAGTCCGGCAGAGACCGGTTTGCACCTCATCGCAGATCAGCAAGACCTGGTGCTGGGTGCAGAGTTCTCGCACCCGATGCAGGTAGCCGGTATCAGGCACCACCACCCCCGCTTCACCCTGAATAGGCTCCACCATAAAGGCCGCCACATGCGGATCTTGCAAAACCGCTTCCAGGGCATGCAAATCGTTATAGGGAACCAGTTCATAACCCGGCATATAGGGACCAAAACCCGCATAACTGCAGGGATCTGTGGAGGCAGAAATCGCACCCAAGGTTCGCCCCCAGAAATTATTGCGGGCAAAAACAATCTTGGCCTGGTTCTCAGGAATGCCTTTGACGGTATAGCCCCATTTACGGGCCAGTTTAACCGCCGTTTCTCCCCCTTCCACACCCGTATTCATGGGCAAAACCTTATCATAGCCAAAATAACGGGTAATATACTGCTCATAAGGCCCCAAGACATCATTGTAGAAGGCTCGGGAAGTCAGGGTCAGCGTCTGGGCCTGCTCAGTCAGGGCCTTGAGAATGCGCGGATGACAATGTCCCTGATTCACCGCCGAATAGGCCGAAAGGAAATCAAAATAACGCTTGCCTTCAATATCCCAAAGATACACACCCTCTCCCCTGGCCAAAACCACAGGCAGCGGATGGTAATTATGGGCACCATACTGATCTTCAAGGGCCATCGCTTCGGCTGAAGAAGCGGCTTTAAACTCCATGATCAACACCTCAAAACAGATTTAAACCTTTCTATCTTACCGGAGTTACTCTGAAAGTCACCACCCCCTCAGCCCATCCTGCAAAGCAAAAACTAGAAAAAAGGAGCAAGAAAAAAGGGCCTTCTTTGCAGAAAGCCCTTTTAAAATAGCGCTTTAACGGGCCTGTTGCATGGCCTGGGCCAGTACTTGCTTGCCCACAATCGCGATCACCGTGACCTTGACTTCGTCTTTCATATTCTCATCGAGAACGGTACCAAAAATAACATTGGCATCGGGATTGACGGTTTTGTAAATCACCTCTGCCGCCATATTGATTTCGTGCAGAGCAATATCGCTGCCACTGGTAATATTGAAAACCACGCCCGTAGCGCCGTCGATTGAGTATTCCAAGAGGGGATTTTCAATCGCGCGTTTGACGGCTTCAACCGCTGGGTGTTCCACTTCACGGGAAGAAGAACCCACACCCATCACACCCACACCGGCATTCGACATCACGGCTTTCACATCCGCAAAGTCAACATTGATCAAGCCGGGAATCGTGATAATGTCTGAAATGCCCTGAATGGCTTGAAAAAGGACATTGTCCACTTCGCGAAAAGCATCACGCACGGCCATTTGACCTTTCATGCTTTGCAAGAGACGGTCATTGGAAATCACGATCAGGGTATCGACACTCTGCAGCATGCGCTGAATGCCAGCATCTGCCTGATCTTTGCGCTTTTTGCCCTCAAAGGTAAAGGGCTTGGTGACCACGCCCACAGTCAAAGCTCCGCCACTTTTGGCCATCTGGGCCAGCGCTGGAGCCGCCCCTGTCCCCGTGCCACCGCCCATGCCGCAGGTGACAAAAACCATATCTGTTTCCTGCAAATATTTGGCCATTTCATCGCGGTTTTCTTCAAGCGCTTTGAGGCCTACGCCGGGATCTCCGCCAGCACCCAATCCACGGGTCAGGCGAGAGCCAATTTGCACGCGGTTTTCGGTTTCAACCAGAGAAAGAGATTGTGCATCCGTGTTTACGGCAATAAACTGCACGCCCGAAAAAGAGGCTGAGCGCATGTGATTGATGGTATTGCCACCACTGCCACCCACCCCAAATACTTTTATGTTCACAAGTGTCATGAAATTCTGAGTCCTATGCGTTTCGCAAGATTTTCAGTCAGTTTAGCATGTTCTCCCCCAAGAAAAAGGGGGTTCTGTCACAGGCGGAGCCAGCTCATGACTTCACAGCTCAGAAATCATTTGAAAAGGCGCTCAACCACCGTACTTCTTGCATTGCTCTCCTCCCCCAAGGAAGCAGTGTGTCTGAATCGGATTTTTCTGTTCATGTTCACCGTGAAAAAAAAATTCTCCTCATTCAATTTTTAAAAAAAAAGCTCATTTTGAACTTATATCTTAAAGAAAGCAAAGAGACAAATGAGGTATTCGCAAATGTCAGATATGAGACTCAATCAAGCCATTCCCCACACACAAATCAACACACTCAAACCAAAGCAAGCAGAGCCCAGCCCAGCCCTCTCCCCCACCCAAGAAACTCAAGCCCCAAGCTCTGGCTATCAGAAATACGCCCCCCCCTCCCCCCAAGAAAAACCAGTTTTAGAAAGTCAACAGGTTCACTCGCTGATTCAGAATTCACGCCCCAGTGCATTGAACACAGCCAGATTGCAGGCCCTCTCAATCCCTTCTCTGCAATCCGTTCAGGGCACCATTCAACGCTCTTATGAGCAAGTGATCAAAAATCCCCAGAACAAAGAAGAGGCTTTCACCAGTCTGCGCGAATCCTTTAAACCACAAAGCTTGAGTTTTTCCGACAAACTCAGAAGTTTTTTTGGCATGCGGGCGGTTCTCAAAGATCGAAAAAAAGCCGAGCAAAGCGTGTTCGGTCACGAACTTAAAAATCTTTTAAGTGTCATGGCACATCCGGAAAGAGCTTCAACCAGAGATCTGAATACTGTACGCGCTTTTCAATACCATTGCTTAAAAGAATTCAGCAAAGAAAATGTAATGGGTATAGACCAAATGATCAAATTGTCAAAAATGGATCCCCAGGATCCAAACCTAGAGAAAAAACTCCTCTCATTCATCCAGAATTGTGTCAACGAAAATGGAAAATATCAAATTAATCTGCCTTCTAATATGCGCAAAGGAATCATGGCCATCGCCAAGAGCTTGTCTACCCCACAATCTCCTCCCTTGACCCAGGAAGAGCGAAAAGAAAAACTCGATACATTAATGGTCAAGATGGTAGAAGTCAATAAGGAGCTGTATTCCCTGCTCAAGGACCCCTTTCTACGCTTTAAACAGAATTTAGATCACCAGACAAACCAGATTTCAGAAAATCGCTTCGGCAAAGAATGGCATACACGCCTCGAAATGTGGAGCAGTGGTTCTTTTATGCCTTTTGCCAAAGCCACGGGCAAGACCATTTTAGATGGGCTCACACTGGGTCTTCTCAATTGTTTCAAGGGCTGGACAGCCGATACGAAAGAATCAAACGATCTCAACGAACAACTCTCAGAAATCAACAAAGACATCGAGACAATGAATTTGTTCTAAGTTGAATTAAACAGCAAAGGAAAGAAAATGGTAACACTCTTGGAAAGAGCAACAGAAAATCTGGAAGCAGAAAAAATCCATACGCAAGCCATGGAAAAACTGACTCAAGCCATGATTCAACAGTTTAAACACCCCCCTCCGCTGGAAGAAATTTATCAGGATCTCAACAAAGCCCTGCGTCTGGATCCCCAAAATCCGGATCGCTCTGCTGGCATGGCTTATTTTCTGATCCTTATTGGCGCTTTGGATCAAGTGCCCAAGCATTTGGCCAAAGCCCTTCGACTGAATCCAGAACATTCAATAGCACGGCAATTAGTGCAGGGTCTAAACGAACTCAAACAACAGGATCCGCTGGAAAAAAGACTGCTGGAAGTAGAGGCCTTTCAACGCTGGCCCAGACCCCAAACGGCCTCCGAATACGATGATCTCTACGACGAAACGGAGCGCTTTATACGTCAAGAAGCTCTCTTCTATTTACAGGCTATGATTCCCCCTGAAGTCAATGTGGGGGAGTTAGAACAAAACCAAAGATCTTTTCTTGGGCTTTTACACGCGAGTGTTCAAAGTATCCAAGCCAAACTCGAGATCTTAGAAAGTGAATTTGAAGTGGATGCTCTGGAGCGAGAGTTGCGCCCTTTGAGCCAACTCAAAACCCGTTTTGAAAAAGTGGTAAACCACAATCTTGAGCTCATTTACTGGCAAGAACAGCTTCAATCCTTCCAAGAGATGGTTCACGGCGCTTTTGAAGAATTAAAACATTGGCCCAAAGGTCAAAGCTTGGATAAAAAGTTTTCTGACCGTCTTGAAGCCCTCTACGATATCTGCGACCAATTGGCCGATGAATTAGACAGCTTGGCTCAACGCACCAGTATTGCTCCGATTGAAAACCAATATGAAGCAGCCGTTCAAACTTTACAAAAGCTCCAAGATTCACTTGATGAATTTTAAAAAGCCCCTCTCAACAAAGTACTTTCCCTAGCGCCGAATACTCACATGCCACTTCGAAAAGATCTTCATAAAGACAGGATCTTTGAGGGCTTTGCGCATCACCTGATTGATCTGCTCTAAAAGCTCTTTGTTCTCAGCCTGAACCACGCCCACATAGGGGGTTTCTGGCGTGATTGGCTCTCCTGTCAGACGCAGGCCCGGCACCGTCCAAAGATACCAACCGGCCAGCGCCCGCTCACTGAGCACACCATTGAGACGTGACTGGGCCAAATCCTGAAACAGAGTTTCAGGCTCATCATAAGCCTGAACACCAATGCCTGCCTCTTTGAGACGGTTGAGATCATCCAGCAGAATCTGAGAAACAGAATCACGGATCACCCCCACCTTTTTGCCTTTTAAATCAGAAAGATTATAGGTAAAGGTATCGGCTTTGCGTACCACCAGCTGCTGATAAGCGGTATAGTAATGCTCTGTAAACAAAAGGCCTGCGGGCAACTGGGGATTATTGGCCTCAGGCTTTTCAATCGCATTCAAAGCCAGATCCACTTCTTTTTTTGAAACCGATTCCAGCAGTTTTTCCCAGGCCAGCTCTTTGATTTCAAGCTTTTTATTGAGCTTGCGCGCCAGATAGCGCACAATTTCAAACTCAAAACCGCCATAATTGTCTGAACTGGCTGTTTTCGCTGTGGGTTCGAGCTTATAAATAAATGGCTTGCCGATATTCGGATCCATGCCCACCCTCAGCGTTTGGGAACGTTCCGCCACGTTCTGCCCAGGGCAGCCACTGATCAAGAACAAGAGCAGTGGCAGCCCCCACCGGAGCAGGCGCTTCAAATACCCGCCCCCAGCAAATACTCGTGCAGGGCCGATGCCAGTTTTTCCAAGCCCTCGGGGTCTGTTCCGCCACCGGCTTGGGCAAACTCAGGCTTACCGCCGCCACGGGCCCCAACCAAGGGCCCCAAAGCCTTAATAATCGCACCGGCCTGCACCCCAGCCTGAACCATCGTGGTTGAAACACGGGCCACCAAATTGACCTTACCGGCGACTTCAGCCCCCAGCACGACAATACTTTGGGCTTTGCGTCCACAGAGGGCATCTGCGATCTGTTTCAAGGCCTCGGCATCGGGCACATCGACACGGGCCACCAAGACCTGGGCCTGATTGTGCTCCTTAAAGTTGGCTGCCAATTCTTCAACCTGCAAAAGCGCCATTTTGCCCTTGAGTTGTTTGAGTTCTTTGTCTTGATTGCGCAAAGCTTCCTGTAATTTGCTTAAACGTCCTGGAATTTCGGCAAAAGGTACTTTTAACTCACGAGCCAAAGCCTTGAGCAAGTCTTCATTCTGGCGCGCGTAGCGATAGGCGGCAAGGCCAGCCACAGCCGTAATACGGCGAACACCGGCAGAAATAGCCTCTTCAGAAATGACCTTAAAGGAGCCAATCGTCCCCGTCGCAGGCACATGGGTGCCCCCACAGAACTCCATGCTGTAGTCGCCCATGCCAATCACACGTACCACATCCCCGTATTTTTCGCCAAACATGGCCACGGCACCGCTTTTACGCGCTTCCTCAATCGGCAACACCTGGGTTTGCACCGCGTGATTGAGCATAATCTGGGCATTGACGATTTCTTCAACCTTTTGAATTTCTTCAGCGCTCATGGCCCGGTTGAAATTGAAGTCAAAACGGGTTTGCAAATGGGTGACTTCTGAACCGGCCTGCTTAACCTGATCTCCCAGCACATCTTTCAGCGCCTGGTGCATCAGGTGGGTTACCGAGTGATGTTTCATAGTTTCCCGGCGGGTGCTCTGTTCCACCTGGCATTGCACCTGAATCTGAGGTTGAAGCATGCTGAATTCATCGCCGCGAATCACGTGCACGAAGACCTCACCGACCTTTTGCACATCGACCACTTCAAAGCTATGTGCGCCAGCGAGAATCACGCCATGATCGCTGACCTGGCCACCACTTTCCGCATAAAAGGGCGTGCGGTTCAGCACCAGGCGACGCAGTTCATGGGTATTGCTTTCAAGACAGGCCAAAATTTCAGCCGAGCTGTTCAGTTCCTGATAGCCTGTAAATTCAGTCGCGGGAAAACCCACCACATGGGCCCCAATATCCAAATTGGAACGGGAGGCTGCACGGGCCCGTTCAACCTGTTCCTGCATCGCAGCCTTATAACCGGGCAGGTCAACCTGCAAGCCCTGTTCTTGGGCAATTTCCTGAGTCAGTTCCAACGGAAAGCCATAGGTATCATAAAGTTCAAAGGCCACCTGGCCCGGAATCACCAGGGAAGTGAGGCCAGCCAAGGCTTCTTCAAGTTTTTTCACGCCCCGGCCCAGGGTACGCAGAAAACGCTCTTCTTCAATTTGAATGCTTTCACGGATCTGTTCCTGCTTTTCTTTGAGCGTGGGATAAATGGGGTAAAGCTCCACAATCGTCGGTAGCAGGGTATATAAAAAGGGCTCATTGATCCCAATAAAATGCCCAAAGCGAATCGCACGGCGCATAATCCGGCGCAAGACATAGCCTCGACCTTCGTTGCCAGGCTGTACGCCATCGGCAATCAGCATGGCACTGGCACGGCTGTGATCTGCAATCACCTGCAAAGCCGTGGTATAGCGGGGATTGTTCTCCATGCCTTCAGCGGCCAGGGGTTTGACTTTTTCAATAATGGCCTGAAGCAAATCGGTTTCATAATTGGTGGGTTTGCCCTGCACCACCGAGGTAATGCGCTCCAGCCCCATGCCGGTATCAATATTCTTGGCGGGCAGGGGCTCCAGCGAACCGTCGGCCATGCGGTTAAACTCCATGAAGACCAGATTCCAGACTTCAAGAAAACGCACATCGTCATCATCGCCGGGCAGCAGGCCTTTATCCAGGTGCTCACCCATATCATAATAAATTTCGGTACAGGGGCCACAGGGCCCCGTTTCGCCAGCGGCCCAGAAATTGGTATCGTCGCCCCGACGTGAAATTCGTTCCACAGGGACACCGGCTTTTTCCTGCCAGATGCCAAAAGCTTCATCATCATCGTTATAAACGGTGACATAGAGCTTTTCTTTGGGAATTTCAAGCACGCCGGTGAGAAACTCCCAAGCCCAGGGGATCACCTCTGCTTTGTAATAATCCCCAAAGGAAAAATTACCCAGCATCTCGAAGAAAGTATGGTGGCGCGCGGTAAAGCCCACATTGTCGAGGTCGGTGGTGCGGAAGCATTTTTGATAGGTCGTGACCCGACTGTGGGTGGGTTTTTCGGTGCCAAACATAATCGGTTTGAATTGCAGCATCCCCGCCGTGGTCAGCAAAACCGTGGGGTCGTTATAGGGCACCAGAGGAGAACTGGGTAAATGAGCATGCCCCTTATTTTTAAAATATTCAATAAATTTCTGGCGAATTTCAGCGCCTGTCAGTGTTTTCATGAAAGCTTACCTCGCATCACAGTACAGCCCAGTATACCACCCGCATTTGACTCAGCAGAATAGGATGGAATCTGGGCACAAGGTTAGAAAGAAGGCAAAATCAACCCGGCAGGCCCCTTCAGACGCAGGAAAAAGCGCTTGGCTTGGGCCAAAGTCTGATCAGGAACCAAGAGCATAGGCAATCTGCAGCCAGCCATCGGGCAGCTGCCCGATGACTGGCACGAAAAGAGTTTAGCAGAAATCAAACCTTAGCCCCCACTGCCCCGTTCAACAGCGCTCTGGGCAATCTGATCAAATTCAGCCTGACTCAAATGTTTAGCAGTATAGGTGCCTCCCGCTGCTTTCAAAGCTTTTGAAAAAGCACGCAGATGGTTGCGCGATCCTCTTTCCAGCTCTTGATAAACCAAGCGGATATCATCCTGATCGACAGCCCCCAGCTGGGTTTTCAGATCGGCAAGATCCAGCTCTTCAATTTCAAGCCCGACCTGAAGCGCGGCGAGATAGGAAGCTTTGCCCTGTGCCACCAGCGTATCATACAGGCTTTGCAGAGCAGGCGCTGTAAATTTACCAGCTTCTTTCAAGGCCGGATCAACCACCTGATAACGTTCAAGCAATTGCCTAACAGATTCAGTATGGGTGGCTTCACTGCCTGAAATATTCTGAAAGGTTTGGCTTTGACTGCTCCAAGAGGCAGCTAAGACCGCATAAACCTCTTGAGCCAGTTTTTCTTCTTCCCGCATTTGCAGCAAGCCTGCCTTTTCAGCCTCAGACAGATCGGACTTGGGCATCTGGGTCAGGGCCTGATTGAGCAGATTGTCTACCAACTGGGTATTGCCTTCACTGTCGACTTTGACAAAGGGATTTTTACTGTTGAGGGTTGCATTTTGACTGGGGGCAGCAGCATTGGGGCCTGCACCGGCCCCCACAGAACAAGCACTCAAAAGCAGAAGGGGTAAAATGAATTTAAATGTGTTGAACATGAGAGATTCCTTTTCTGTTTTAAAATGAAGCGCGACCCGGTCCGCGCCGGTGAGCCTGGGCCAGGGCCTGATCGAATTCCTGCTGAGACAGATGTTTGGGCGTATAGGACACCCCCTGGGCCTGCAAAGCCCGATAAAAAGCTTGTAAATGATGCGAAGAGGCCTGAATCAACTGGCCCGCAACCAGAGTTTCAAAAGCGTCTTGCGTTTGTGCCTGCCAAACTTTGAGATCGGCAAGATCTCTTTCCTCAATTTCAAGTCCCACCGCCAGCGCAGCGGGCAATGAGACCTCACCTGCTTTTTTGAATGCCTGATACACCGCTTGCAGTTGGGCCGTTGAAAACTTACCGAACTCAAGTTTCAGGCTGGGATCTTTCAGTTGGCGGGCCTGTAAAACAGAGCGCATACGTTGCAAATGGCGACTTTCAGCCGCTTGAATATTGAAAAAGACCCGATGGTTCCACTTTTGGCCGAAAGAGAGGTAAAGATCATGGGCCAATTTTTCTTCTTCGGTCAGATGAATCAAAGACACGGTTGCGGGTGCTTGATTTTGGCTATAGCTCGGCAGGGTCGTCAAACCTGCTGTCAGCAAAAGGCTGAGAAAGACGGTCGCGTGTTTGAATTTCATGGTTAATCACCTCTTTAAATATATTATACCCCATATAGTATATTCAAATTGATCTTTATCAATTCAGAGGTTTAGACTCAGAAAAAAAAACAAAAAGGCCCCCGTAGGGGCCAAGCGTAGTAGGAAAGAGTCGAAAAAAGAGGACTAACGATCGGAACGAATATTCAAATCAACCGTAACTGGAATATGATCGGAAGCATTGTAGAAATACAATTTTTGCCATTGCTCTCCCTGTTTGAAGGGCTTGTACAATCTGACAGATTTGGGCACATATTCATTCATCATGCTCCGTGACAGCAGCAGATAATCAATACGGGAACGGTATTGTTTGGGGTGATAGGTATAAACCTCGGGGCCATTGCCCAAATCCTGCTGAATCACATCGGTCAGGCCCAAACCACTGACTTGAGGATTCACCAAGGGTTGAACAGGCTTGGCATTGGGAGCATCATTAAAATCACCCATCAGAATAAAGTTTTCACGGGGATTGGCCTGCTGAAAATCAGCAATGATTTTTTGCGCAGCACGGGCCTCGGCCTCACGACGCACATCAGCAACCGCCCCACCATGATGTGATTTCAAATGCCCCACAAAAACCGTAAAGGCATAGTTATTCGGGCCTTGAATGCGCACTTGGAGTAAATCACGGCTGAAACCCACAGGTTGGGGCTCACCCGGCACAGGAAAACGCAGATCTTTGTGTGAAATCACAGAGGTAATCGGATAACGGCTGAACAGTGCAACGTCGATACCACGGGTATCATTGCCTTCGACCAATACCACTTCACGGTAGCCCATATCGGCCAGATATTGATCACGGAAATGGGCGAGAGTGTCTTTTGACTCAACCTCTTGCAGACCCATCACATCTGCATTGATATCGTGCATGGATTCACCCAGGGCAATCAGCTCTTTTTGAGGTTTGGCAGTCTCTTTTTCTTTGCCGGGGTTTTGTACACCATCAAAGAGATTGCGAATATTATAGGTTGCAATCCGAAGCGAACCGGGTTGACGCCCAGGGGCTGCAGCAGGAGAAGCGGCATTGGCGCGCACCATCATGGGGCCAGCAACAGCCTGACGGGTCATTAAAGCAGAAGAAAGGGGCGCACTTTGACCACACGCCGTCAGCAAAAGCAAACCTGAACACAAAGCAGAAATAAATTTAGTCACAATACTTATCCTCTACGCGTTTTATATAATCAAGTTGTAGAGCAAATAGCCTGCAAATATTCTTAGGTTTTAGTTATTGTTAAGATAATTATTGGTTAAATCATATCATCGCAAAGAAAAACAGAGTTCTGAAAGGCCTGAATTTTCTCAGAATCAGCTGCGTGCTGAAGGCCCTATCCCAAAATTCGGCGAATTTCTTCTGCCACGTTCTCTTCACGTACCAAGGTCAGACGACCGGCTTCCACCACGGTTTCCCCCCCCACAAAAACCGCCTGTATCGCTTCAGCGGGCCAGGCTGAAAAAATCAATTGGTTTAATACGGCTGTTTCTACTTCTTCAGCATAGGCCGCAGGTAAAAGCGAAGGATGCTCTAAATTCACAGCCAGAAAGTCTGCTGCCATGCCCGGCTGAAGCTCTCCCACGGGCAAGCCCAAAACCTTACCACCATTGAGATGCAACATGCGGTACAAGCTGCGCGCTGCGGGAATACAGCCCATGGCCAAATTCTGGGTGCGCTGTAAATACTCAACCGTGCGTGCCTCGGCAAAGAGATCGGTCTGAATATTGGCATCGGTTCCCAAACCGACAGTGACGCGTCGGCGAACCCAGCCGGCAATATCTGCAATGCCATCGCCCAAAGCCATATTGGTAAGCGGGTTATAGGCAATCGAAGCATGTTTTGCTGCCACCCGATCCTTATCGGCTTCGTTCAGCCAAATCGCGTGAACCAAAACCGTACGCTCGTCTAAAACCCCCAACTGATCAAGCGCTCCGACAGGGGTTGTACCGTAGCGCTCCTGGGCCAATTGCAGATCGCTTTGTTGCTCAGCCAGATGAATATGCCAGGGCGTATCCAACTCTTCAGCCAGTGCTGCTGCCGCCTGAATCAAATCAGGCGAAGCGCCGTGTAAGGAATGGGGAGCAGGCAGAACAGAAACTCTTGCATGTTTCTGATACTGAAGTGCCAATTGACGGGTCTGCTCTATGGCCTGTTGCCAAGGCTCCTTGAAACGCTTCTGGCCTTCTTTTTCGCCCTGATCATACAGGGCTCTGACCAATGAAATTCTCAGCCCCAGATCGCGGGCAGCCTGAAGTACAGCCTGTACATTGCGTTGACGGCTGGAAGAGCCGTCGGGCAAATTGTTCAGATAAAAGAACTCGCCCACCGTGGTAATTCCCTGCTTGAGCATCTGGCTAAACACCAGCAAAGCCGAAGCATAGAGCGTATCTTCATCTTGCGCCAAGACCAAGGGATAAAGAAAGCGATCGACCCAATCCTGAAAATGACGAGGTTGCCCGGTGGTAGGTCGCAATAAAACCTGAAAGGCATGGCTGTGGGTATTCACGCAGCCGGGCAGAATCAGCGCTTGGGGAAAATTCAGTTCTTCTTCAAATTCAATCTGACGATGCAGAGCATCGGCCTCCGCTGACGTGCAAATCCGCTCAATCAAACCCCGCTCATTCACCAAGAGACAATGATCACTCAGCCAAGTGGTTCCGGTATCTATGTATTTACTGTTGATTCGTTTCATGGTACACCTTTGTTTGCATCCGAGTGCATTTCATTCTAACGCAGAACGAAGGAGACGCTTATGGCAAGCGATGAGATCCAGTATTTGTTTGGGCTTAAAATTAAAGACAAGGAAATCCAATTGGGCGGTGATCGCATTTTTGTTGAAACCCAAATGGAAAAATGGCTAAAAATTTTCGCGGGTGAACTGCCTGCCGATTTAATGCCTTCAGGACATACCCCTGCGGCCCCCTCAGCCCGTGCCGCCGATATGAACTCAGGCGCAGCAAATGCGCGTAAATTGCCAACCCTTGCCGAATTTCTCAAAACCAAAGAACCCAAAGAAATTTCTGACGCAATTCTTGTCGTGGGACTGTATATGGAGCGTTTTCAGCAAAAGAATTTGTTTACCCGCTGGGATCTGATGCAAACCCTGTTTAACCGCATGGGTAAAAGTGAAGAAGACGTACAACAAGCGCTTACCTTTTTGGTCAACCAACAATTCTTGAGCGAAACCCAGACCATGGGCAGCAGTGATCTGTCTTATTCCCTGACTTTTTCAGGTGAACAGGTTGTCAAAGAAGGTTTTCAGCGCTAAGCCTTCTCTCCGTTTCAATGGCTCTCCTCTTTGTACAGGAGGGAGAGCCATTTCGCAGCGCTAAAAACGAGTTCTGGTATACCTCTTGGGTTGATTTTGAGCCCTTGGCGACCAGCCAGCGATGCTATCCGCCCAGAACAAGAGACATGAACTGAATAGAAAACACTTTGATGGCCCCCTTCTCTGAACAGCCATAAAAAAACAGCCTCGAAAACGAGGCTGTTTTTTTAATGGGTGAATCAAGAATCAGCGAATCAGGCTCAAAGCCGTGTCGATATTCGACAGGGTAACGGTAATCACCTTTGAAATCGCTGAATACATTTTCTGAGCCAGCGACAGTTCGGGAACGGTTTGGGTCAGAGAAGCATTCGAAGCTTCAAGCGAATTGGGGACCACACGGCCGGCAGGGTTGCCACCCGCATCGTTATAATTGCCATTGACATCCAGCGTGCTGGTCGCAGGAAAAGTGGCTCCGGGGGCTATTTCAAAAATGGTGGAGCCATAGCGAGAGAATTGAAGTTCAAGCTGGGGATTGTTGACGATCTGCACCATCAGATGGTCCAAAAGAATCTGACCGTTGAAAACATCTTCGTCCCCTGTCGCCGCCCCGACCGTGACATTTAATTCGCCGGGAGTAGCATCGGCATCATCAATCAGGGTAACTGCATCGTTATCCGCACTCATGACATAAAGCCCCTGGCTATTGACCAATTTAGGCGGCTGCTCAGTATTGAAGTGAAACTCCCCATCGCGGGTATAGTATCTGGTACCTGACCCATTGGCCAAGCTGTTCAACACAAAGAAGGCAGGTGCCGAACTGGTTTGCTGAATTGCCAAGTGGGTAAAATCTGTAGAGGCGGTAATCGCACCCTGGTTGAAGTCAAGGGTCGTCTGCACAATTCCCAAACTCTGTTCAGCGATATGCACGCCCAAGCGGGGGGCAACAGTGGGTTTCCCAGTAGAAACAGCCCCACCCTCAAATTTGACACGGGTCGCCTTATAGCCTACGCGACCGGCACCAGCCATATTGGAGTTCAGGGTGGCAATCCATTCATCAATGGATCGCAGGGAGGCTACGGCTGCAAAGCTTAAATCACCAAGTCCCATGTGTGTCTTCTCCTCTTCATTTTCAAAACCTGTTCTGAATCAGGTATTCAGAATTTGGGTTCAATGTATATACTTTTCCACGTATTCTTATCAGAGATCTCCCTGAAGAACCTGTTGCAACTTAATAAAAATATAACATAAATAGCTTTTTATTTAACGAAACAAGTTTACACTTAACATAATATTAATAATAAGAACCCAGGATAGCCCCTATGTCACTGCTGCGAGCAGCCAGTTTAATCGCCATACTCTCTTTGGTTTCCAAGGGTGTCGGACTTTTACGCGATATGGTTTTTGCCTATTATTGCGGCCTGAGTGTCGTCACCGACGCCTACAATACTGCCTATTTGATTCCCGGCAGCTTTGCCCTGCTGATGCTGGGAGGCCTGAATGGCCCCTTCCATTCAGCCGTGGTCTCGACCCTGACCCGCCCTTGGCAGGATGAAGATCGGGAAACCTATGAAACGGTTTTGGATACGACCTTGGTCTTTACCTTTCTCTTGATGGGCACCATAGCCCTGCTACTCTATTTTGCGGCCCCTGGCATTATCGGGCTCTGGAAAACACTTTCACCAGAAACCGCACAACTTGCGACCTTACAATTGCAGATTATGGCCCCCATGTTTCTGCTTTCAGGTCTGATTGGCATTTCTTATGGCGTCTTAAATATCCGCCAATCCTTTTTTACGCCCAGCCTCAGCCCGATCATGGCCAGTCTGACGATCATTCTGGCGCTGATCTTTTTTTCAAGCCCCAATGGCTTGAGCCTCTCACGGGCCTTGGCCTGGGGCACCTTGATTGGTGCAGTCTGCCAATTGCTGCTGCAAATGATTCCTTTGCTGCGCAGTTTTCGCCCCCGAGGCCTGCGTCTGAACTTTCGCCATCCCCTCTTTCACGCCTTGCTGCGTCTGCTCTTTCCTGCCGTGCTCAGTTCGACAGTGGGGCAGGTCAATCTCTTTGTGATTTATTTCTTTGCAGGTGCGGCAGATAAGGGCATTAGCGCCTTTCAATTGGGCAACCGCCTCTTGCAGTTGCCCCTGGGTATTCTCTTAACGGCCCTGCTGGTTCCCCTTTTGCCCGTGCTCAGCTCAGCAGCTCAGGAAAACGATCATTTTGAAAGTCTCAAAACCCGTCTGAACCAGGGCTTGCGTCCGGTTATTCTGATCACCCTTCCCGTCACTTTGATGCTGATCTTCTGGGGGCCTTTTTTAATTGCCTTTCTGTTTGAAAAAGGGCGCTTTACCGCTGAAGACACAGCACTCACCCACCAGGTATTGCTGTTTCTCTCTTTGAGTATTTGTTTTTATGCCGTACGCGATCTTTTAATTCGGGTTTTTTACGCCCTGCAAGATTCCCGCGTGCCCTTTCTCACGACCTTTGTCTCCATTCTGGGCATGTTTGTTTTCAGCGCTCTCTTCGCGCCAGGCATGGGGGTAGCAGGGGTTTCGCTGGCAGCTTCGCTTTCAACGGGCTTGAATTTTATCGTGCTCTCATTTTTGCTTAAAAGACGAATTGGCAGCTGGTTTGAAAGCGCAAGCTGGAAACATCTGGGCCGGGTGCTTTTGGGATGTATCCCCTTGATTCTCGGTGGTTGGGCCTGTCTCACGGGTTTGCCCAGCTTGCCCAAACTCTGGCAGACCGTGGGCACGTTTTTAGCGCTGAGCCTGCTCAGTGGAGCCTATCTGGGTATTTTGATCCTCTTGCGGGACCCCGAAGTGGGACATGTTTTGGGTATGATCACCCGCCGTTTCAGACGCCGTCCGACAGACTCTGTCTGAGCGCGGCCTGATACTGTTCGCGACTCAAAGGCTGGGTACGCTGAGCCGCAAAGGTACGCAGATATTGAGAAGCCACTTCAAAGCCCGAGGCCAGGAGCGTTCTTTGGTGCCCCAAAGTCAGATAGGCGGCCTCATGCTCAGCACAGGCCCGCCAAAGCCAATCCCCCGTGCTTAAATCCCAAAGTATCAGCGTGCCATCTTTGCTGACAGAGCAGGCCCGATCCCGCTCGGGTAACCAAAGCAAATCCGTGACATAATCCGTATGACCCATCAAGGTTTTGAGACAGTTTCCCTCCCGGTCCCAAAGCCGCAGGCTGCGATCCCAACTGCCCGAAAGCAAATACTGCCCATCAGGACTGAGCGCCAAACAGGTAACATCGAGACGGTGTCCTTCAAAAACCTTGAGCGTTTCACCCGTTCGCAAATCCCAAAGCCGCAGGGTTTTATCCCAACTGCTTGAAAAAGCTTCGGCCTTGCCCGGCACAAAACGCAAGGCCGTAATGCCACTTTCATGGCCCAGCAATGTTTTCAGACCTTGTCCCGTTTCCAAATCTAAGAGCGAAAGCTGACCTTTACTACACCCTGCCAAGGCCAGTTTGCCATTGGCAGAACAGGCCAAGGCCTGTATCCAGTGGGAGAAGCCCTTGTTTTGCCACAGAATCTGACCTGATTCAAGTGATTGGCAGACCAGGCGCTTGTCTGCGCTTCCGCTCAGCAGGTGGTGAGAGTGGGGACAAAAACTCAAGGCAGTCAGGCGATCACTGTGTACTTCTTTCAGAATCTGAGGGCTGGCCTGCAAATCCCGCCACAGAAAAAGTTGGTGCTCAGCATCTCCAGCAGCCAGCACCCCCTGCGGACTGCTGGCCAGACTTAAAACAGGGGCAAGCGGCCCTTTGAGCCAGCGCTTTAAACGACCTGTCGCAAGTTCCCAGCAACGCAGGCCTGCACTCTGCCCCCCGACAAAGACCTCTCGCCCATCTGGGCTTAAGGCCAGACAAAGCAAGCCCTGGGCCTGGGGCGGGTTTAAAATCAAGGGGGGCAAAGCACTGGCGGAATCAATCGAAGCAAGCGGTTCAGCTCGCTGTTTCAGCGGTTTTTCCAAGGGCTTGTTCAGAACCCGGGGCGCCTGGCTTTGCATCAGCCACTCGGCAATACTTTGGGGTCTTTGGGCAGGCAATAAACCCAGACCAGATTCCAGAATATGCTCCCAAGGCGCAGGCAAAGGGCTCAGATCGAGAGACTGGCCTTTGAGCCTTTCCAACGCTGTCACGGGCATTTGCCCACTGATCACGACATAAAAAACCATCGCCAATTGAAAGATATCTGTCCAGGGGCCGGTTGGAAAATCCAAGGAAATCAGTTCCACAGGTGCGTAAGCTGGGGTAAAAACCTGAGGCACAGCATTCGCCAGCCCCTGCAAAGACGAACCAAAATCCAAAAGCAGCGCATCACCGCTGCCCCGAATCCAGATATTATCGGGCTTGATGTCTAAATGCAAAATCTCCTGCGCATGCAGCGCTTTCAAGGCTGCCAATAACTGCTTAAAAATTCCCCCAGCCTGTGCAGGCGGCAATCGCCCCTCCGGGGCATTTAAAAGCAGTTGCTCAAGGGTTTGCCCCTGAAGATATTCCATCACCAGATAGGCCGTGCTGTTTTCTTCAAACAAGTCCTGACAGCGAATCACGCCGGGCTCTCGCAGACGATAGAGCATGCGCCCTTCAGCCAAAAAACGCTGAAGACTGTTTTCAAAAACCTCACGCCAAAAATCAAAGACCCGAACCCGCCCCCCGGCTTCACGTTCCACACAGCGCTGGGGAAAAAACTCTTTGATCGCCACCGCCTCATTCAGCAAGCAATGAACCGCCCGGTAGGTAATGCCAAAACCGCCTTTACCCAAAACCTCACACAACCGGTATTTGCCGCCATGCAACTCTGATCCGGCAGGCAGACTGTCACGAAAATAGGTGGTGGTATCCAGGGCGCATTGTGGGCAAGATGAGGGAATCGCCTCTGGCCAAGCGAGATGACAGACCGGGCAGCGCGTTGCTTGCACAGGAACTCCTTAGAAAAGCTGAATCAGCAGAAAAACAGACCGACAAAAGGTTTGAGCCCATTTTAACGAAAATAAAGCGAAAGATCCAGCCAGCTACTTTTATTTTGAAAGCCAGCAAAAGACTGAGGAGAAAAGGAATTTTTCGGCAAACAGGATTTGCTGGTATAATGGCTAAACATCTCAAGACAAAAGCACAAAGGTACGCGTATGAAACGTTGGCAACGACTCGGAAAGACTCTCTCCGCCCTGGCTTTGGCCTTTGCAATGGGCTTTAGTCCCACCCTCTCGCAGCCAGCCCAGGCTCAACAATCTCCGACCACCACCCCCAATCTGGTGATCCCTCTGGGCCAGGTGATTACTTTTCAAATTCCCGATGGAATCAGTACTTTCGTCTTGGGTGACAGCAATATTGCCCGTGTGGTTGTGCCCCCCGGTCAAGATAAATACGCAGTGGTCACGGCCATGAAGCCCGGCGTCACCAATATGCTGATTTGGACCCAACGCAGCGAAAAACCGATCAACTATGTGATTGAAGTTTCGCCCAACTCCCGCAGCGAACAAATCGCCGTACGGGTCAAGGTCTTGGAAGTAGAAACCAGTTCCGATGGCAAATTGGGAATTGACTGGTCAGATTTTGTCACCTTTCAGGAAGCCGTTCCCAGTGCGCCCTTCCGTTTTGGCATGCCCCTGCGCACCACCACCCTGAACGCCAAAATAGATACCCTGATCAATGATCGCAAAGCCCGTTTATTGGCAGAACCCACCCTGGTGCTGCTCAATGGCAAAGAGGCCAACTTCCTTTCGGGGGGTGAGCTGCCTTTGATTGTCACGGACCGTGACCGCATCAATGTTCAATGGCGTGAATACGGGATTCATCTGAATCTCAAAGCTCAAATTGAAGGTTCAAACATCATTCAAATGGAAATGAACCCCGAAGTGTCTGATGTGGACAAGGTCAACAGCGTAACCATTGCCAATCAGCTTCAGGGCGGCTCTTTCGTGGTTCCCGCCTTTAAAACCCGTCGGGCCAAAACCACCCTGCGCGTCCCCGATAATCAGACCATTGTGATCGCAGGTCTGCTCAAAAATGACAAACAGGAAGTCAATCAAAAATTTCCGCTTTTGGGAGATATTCCCTTCTTGGGTTATCTTTTCAAGACCGTCGATTTTGTGGAACGTCGCAGTGAACTGGTCTTTATTGTCACTCCCGTGATTCTGCGTGACCCCAAACTCGTACCCGAAGCCAATTATGGCAAGGATGCGGATGTTGAGAAGCAACAGAATCCTTAAACTGCCGTGAAAGCACTTTTGCTTCTGACCCTGATTGCGGCTCTCTTTTGCCTTTTGCTGTTTCAAACCAGCCGCTCCATTTTTGTGCGCTCTGCCGGGCTTTTCATTATCCTGGCCTGCGCCTTTGTCTGGGAACTGCAGATCAGGGCAATTCCACATTATGGCCTCTTGGTTCTGATTTCCATTCTGATGGCCTTGGGTTTTGCCTCTGACTATTATTCAGCCAGTCTGCGCACCTGGTATTTCAGAGTTTCAGAAGCCGCCCTCTGGGGGGTGGTGATTGGCAGTTTTGCTGGCGGATTTATTCTCTGGATGCTTCTCGGTTCAATTGGTGGCCTGATTACAGGCTCTTTGCTCGGGGCCGTGATTGGTGAATTCAAAGCCCGTGGCGTTCTTTCTTTTAAACAAGGTCTCAAAACAGCATTGGGAGCCTGTGCTGGGGTTTTTGGCATGTCTGCCAAACTGATGTTTGGCCTGGAAATGGTTTTCTGGATAATGGCCTCTACCCCCGGGCATTAGACCCGGCCCTTCCTTTGCTGAAAGCCCTCGCTTAAAACTCCTGCTTGAGCAAAAGCCCCAGAAAAAAGGGCACCCCCAAAAGTGCTGTAAAAATACCCACTGGAATTTCCTGGGATGCCAACAAATTACGCGCCAGACCATCTGCCAGCACCAACAAAGCGGCCCCCAGAAACAGGGTGGGAATAAAAATTTGGCGAAAATTAGACGTTCTGCAGACAAACCTGCCAATATGCGGAACAATCAAACCAACAAACCCAATCACCCCGCTGACTGAAACCACCGCCGCAGAGAGCAGCGTGGCCGCCAGAATCACGCGATTTTTGAGTTGATCCACTTCGATCCCCAGATAGGCGGCAGACTCTTCCCCCACCTGAAGCGCATTCAACGCTTTCAGCTCACGCAATAAAAGCAGGATTCCCACCCCCAGGAAAGGCAAAAGAGCAAGACAATCTTCCCAGGTGCGCCCGGCAAAGCTTCCCATGATCCAATAGACCACAGCTTCCATGCCCTGTCCTTTGAGCACCAGCACCAGCGAGAGAATGGAAGAACTCAAGGCACTGATCGCCACCCCCGCCAGAAGCAGGCGCTCAATCACCACCCGGCCCCGCACCTGGCCCAGACGATAGACCAAAACCATGATTCCCAAAGCCCCGGCAAAAGCCGCAAGAGGAACTGTACTCAAGCCCCAGAATTGAAACTGCCAATTGAGAATCAAAGCCAGTCCCGCGCCCAAAGCGGCCCCGCCTGAAACCCCAATCACGAAGGGATCGACCAGGGGATTGCGAAACAAGCCTTGAAGTGCCAGACCCGCCCCAGCCAAACCCGCTCCTGCCAGACAGGCCAGACAGATACGGGGCAAACGCAGTTCAAGCAGAATATAGCGATCGGTTTCTGAGAGCAGCCGGGGGGAACTGAGCAAGGCCCAGACCTCAGACCAACGGGGCAGATCATGGTTCCAGCCCCAAACCAAGAGGCAAACGGCCAAAAGCCCCAAAAGCCCAAGGGCCAATTGTTTGAGCAGATTCATTAAGCGCGACGGATTTGCAAACGGCGGCGGGCCATGGGCGCAGAGTTGGCTGGCGGATTCTTTTTCGCCTTTTGCTCCAGCCTTTTCACCCGATAAATGCGTTTATTCCATTCAAAAATAATCAGCGCCAAAAGGCTGAGAACCGTAATCTGCCAGGGCAATTGGGGCAGGGTATAACTTGCAAGAAATTGCACGGGCACCATCTGAAAATAGACAGAGGCATAAATCCCGCCCATGACCTGAATCATGACCAAGGTCAGAACCGCAGCCAGTAAATAGGGGCCAGGCAAAGGCTGACGGCGGGGATGGCGGCGCAGCAGGAGCGCACAGAACCAGGCCGAGGGCAAAAGACTGATCAGATAACCCGTGGTGGGTTGGGATAAATAGGCGATTCCTCCCCCCTGGTAATAAATCGGCAGCCCTGTCAGACCCAAGAGGAGATAAACCAAGAGTGTAAACGTCGCCAAAGGGGTACTGAGAATCAAAACACAGGCCATGACCACCATCAATTGCAGATTGGAGGTATAGCTGCCCACATAGAGCCAGGAGGTATTGAACCAGGGTTCGGCATCAGGCAATTGGGGCGGAACCAGTGAGAAATAAGGCATGCGCAAATGCACAAAGGTGGCCATGATCAGCAGGGTGATAAACAAAGCCACCCCGAGAAAGCGAACCAAAACACGCAGCATGGGGGTTTTCTCCTGGGTTTTAAAACAGGCAGAGTTCAAGAAAACTCAGCCGGAATTTAGCTTATTTTAGCATACTCAGGCCCCGTCAAATCGGTGATCGGAGTCCGTAATTTATCAGCAACCATACGGATAACAACCTGAATGGGAAAATTCAAGCTCTTCATAGGCTCCCATGCTGAAACCAGGGCCCGTCGGACGCTGACGCTGCAGAATATCGTAGATCGTGGCATAGACCGAACTGCCCGCATCCGCGATTTCACCTTCTATAGGGGGGGCCAGACCATCATCAGGGGTCATCCAGACCCCATCTGGCCCCATGGGCAGAATACTGCTGAGAAAAGGCGTATTGCTCAGGGTCAGATTGCCACCTTGATCTTGAAGTGCCCCCCCTGTCGAGCTGGAGGTCAGCACATTGCCAATCCCATCTTCCAGGGCATTGTAAGCAAGACGAAGCGTGCCCATAAAGGCATAGATATCATAGCCCGCATTGCCCCAGAAAACGCTGTTGCGCACATCTATACTGGAAGTAGAACCTGACATGCTGATTGCACTTCCAGAAGTGGAGTAATTGGTTGAATTGCCGAAAAATGTGGCCTGTGTCAGAATCGGCTGGGCTCCCCCAATGGAAAGTCCCCCGCCCCCAGCCATGCCAAAATTATTTGCAAAAACAATATTTTTGAGTTGCGGAACAGAAGCTGAATAGGTTTCAATATTCAACCCTCCGCCATAGGCCGCAACATTGTTTGCATTTTCAGAACGGTTATAAAAGAAGACAATATTTTCAAGCAGCGGAGAACCCGAATGGCTAATTTCCATCCCTGCGCCACTGCGATAAGCATAGTTCTCTTGAATCACCAGATTGCGAAGGGTAGGGGAGGCGTTATCACACAGAATTCCAGCGCCCCGTGAATTTAAATTGCTGATATTGTCAATATCAGCCTGACCTCCCCGTACCGTGAACCCATCTAAAACAGTGCCTTGAGAAACACCCACAGCCTTGACCACATGGTAACTGTTGTCCTGGCGGTAAGTAACCCCAAGAAAGATCGGGGGACCGTCTGAATAAAACGCATCGTCTTCATTCAGATCACCACTCAAAACCGTGGTATTTTCTGAAAAATTGCGCTCCATCTGGTCTTTTTCCAGACCTGTAAATCCCCCATAAAGGGCTAGGTTGTCTTTCAAAACAAAGGCACGGCTCCGATCCCCTCCTGGCGCATCAGGAAAATAAACGCCGCCACGCACCCAGACTTCATCGCCCCCCTGGGCCGTATTCAAAGCCTGCTGTAGATCAGAAACAGCGCTGTCCCAGGAAAGCCCTGTACCATTGCTTTCAGCACCTGCATCGACAAAAATGACCCGATTGTCAACAGTGAGGGGGCCAGGTGCAATGAGACGCTCTCCCTCACCTACCCGCAGTTCAATCAAACCCGTTTTCGCCCCACCAGGAATCCTTACCTGAAGTTCCGAATCACTGAGCACCTCATAATTGGCCTGAATGCCCACTTCACTTTCTCCAGGAAAAATCACACGGTAAACGGCGTTAAAATCCGTTCCCCTCAAGGTGAGTAGATCCCCAATCCGTCCTCGAGACGCCGAAATAGAAGACACCCCATAGCGGTAAAGACTGATCGGCTCAGAAACAGAACTTCCCACTTCTACACGCAACTCCTGCTCGCCAATGGCCCCCCAGGGCAGCTTGATTTCCAGTTCAGTGCTGGATGCATTGAGAATTTCAGCTTCCTGTTCCCCAATCAAAACTTTGTTACCGGCCAGGGTGGCATGAAAATTCTGCCCATAAATCCGAAGGGTCTCCCCTCCCGCCAGCTGAGATTTTGAGAGTTCCTCTACCACAGGCTGCACAGGTACTAAAACAATCTGACCCAAAGCCAAATCTTCAGCACCTGTCGCCACCACCTGACGGGCATCAATGGCAGCGTACTCAGCCCCCCCTTCGACCCAAAACTCCAGGTGCCAACTGCCTGGGCGCAAACCTTCAAGATTAAAACTGCCATTGGCGGTCACTTCTAAAAGCGGATGACTGAAATCTGAGGTTTGAATCTTGAGATGGTCGCCTGTCGCAAGGCCCTGCACGGTACCTGTGAGATGCGCCAGGGGCAGGGTATAGTTTTTCTGCGTATCCAAAAGCGCCGGATTGCCTCCCGCTGCCCGCAAATCCGCAGCCAAAAGGGCGGCATTCAAACCGAGCGGATGCTGGCGGGTATACACATATTGGGGACGCGTGCCCTCAAGGCCCGTTAATTGGTCAAGAAAATTCTGCAAAGCCACCAAATCAACTGACTTTGCCAAATCAGGATCCGAAAGCAAAAGCAAATTCATGACCTGGGCTGCAGGCGTGGTGCGAAAAGTCACCTCCTGGCTGACCGCCTCACTTCCGGGCCCCACCGCAAAAACAGCCTGAATCGTCGTTCCGGGAATGGGCTGTTTGTCAGAATTAAAGGCACTGATGGTTGCAAAACGCAAAGTACCCGCAGGCACATTTTCGAATAAAACGGTCAGTGGCTCACCTGTATTTTCAATCAGGTAGTCTTGCTCAGGGTGTTCAGGATCGCGCAAGGCATTCTGAGGGTAAATCAGCTCGGCCATCGGGGGAGCCTGAAGGCTCACGCGCAGATAGGCAAAGGTCTCAAAACCAGAGGGCTGATACACAGGCCCACCATCCAGTGTGGCCGCCTGGGTACGAAAAGATTGAAACAAAAGTCTTGGAACCTGCAGACGCATGGCAATTTTTGCCTTTTGAGCCCCCTGGTTCTGAATTTCGAGCACCCCTCCCAAAACAGGCGCCACCCGAGACCGGCTTGAATTTTGAGAAGACAGCGCAGAAGAAGGGTTTGCCCCCGGCAAAGGCTTTACAGCCACAGGCGCCAGACCCGACTGACAGGCCACAAGCAATAAACTTAAACTTAGAGCAAACAAACGTAACTTCATTTTAATGATAGCCTCCATCAAGCTGAATCGCCCCCAAAAGAATTCCCACTGAGGCCGTAAATTCACCTCCCACCGTGGTCACACGTATCTGGCCCTGCCTTGCAAGCGAAGGCACTTCCACCTGAATTTCACGGTCAGTCAAAGACACCACTGCAGCTTCATAGCCGCCGTCAAAAATCACCCGCACCGGGGCAAAGAAATTTTGCCCCCGTATCACCAAGCGGCTGCCAATTGTCACCTGGGTGGGACTGAGCGATTCAAAAACAGGTGCGGGCCAAGGCGTGGCCGTCGGAGAGGGTTCTGTGGCAGAACCGCCACCCGTGGTGCGAGAACCCGTGGCCAGGGTTTGCACATCCAAAGGAACACTGCCACTTTCTCCTGCCGGATTACGGGCCCGCAACAGAAAATGGTAAGCCGTCTGTGGAGATAAACCATTCAAGGTAAAGGACGTAAAGGTATGACTGTCGGTCAAGACTTGTCCATTCAAGCTCAGGCTGTAGGCGCTCGCGCCACTGACAGCCTCCCAGGCCAGACGCAGATAGGTATCCCCTGCTTCTTCAAGACGAAAACCGGCTGGACTGGCAGGAACGGTGAGAACAGAGGGAGAAGCACTCACAAGAGGTGAGGGCGTGGCCTGAACCGCCGAGGGCTGAGCAGAAGGCGCAGCCCCAGAAGCCTGAGGAGAAGCCGGCGAAACGGGGCTGGGACCACTGCCATTGCCCTGCGCGGGGCCTGTATTCTGGCCACTGTTCTTGCGACGATCCAGCTCAGCCTGAATGCGGGCTTTCAGATCAGCACTTAAAACAGGACTGTTCAATAATTGCTGAAGCAAAGGGGTTCCCATCAATCTCAGAATATGAAGCTGAGAGGCTTCAGGCTGAGCATTCAGCCAGCGCTCAAGAAAGGGCTGCCAGCTTTCCAAAAGAGGGGCACTGCGAAAGAGCAAAGTGGGCGCTTCCTGCTCTGTCAGCGCCTGGGTCACCCATTCGCCCCATTCAGAGAAGCCCTGGGGCCGACTGCGCAAACGCAGTGTAGCCGATTCAGCGGGAAAATCCGGCACAGAGAGTTGACTTTGCCCCAAAGGCAATTGCAGCGAGAGCAACCAGGGCTCGTTCGAGCGAATGCCTTCCCCACTGACTTCAAGCTCCAATTCAAGGGGAACAGGCCAAGAGGCCTCTAAATTGAGTCGGAATTCACGCAGAATATTGGTCAATTCCATTTCTGCACGGGTGAGCTGAGAGGGCAAGATCTCGACCTGGGTGCGGGAGCGGCTCAGGGCTTTTTGTTGGTTATAGGCCAAAACGGTGACCTCTTTGGGGCCCACTGGCAAGCTCAGGCGATAACTTTGTTCAGGTGCGCTGCTGAGTTCCAGCTCCTTGACAAGGGGCTGGCTTAAACCGCTGCCACGAATCAGGACTCTGAAATAACGGGCTTCTGCAGGAATAGCCGCAATGCGTAGGTTTTGCGCCGGTATTTGCCAGTGAAAGAGCAACTGCCCCTGCATAGGAGGGCTCAAAACCATGGGCTGGCAACTGTTGAGCCCCAAACTCAATGTAAAAATCAGACTCCATAATCGAGCATGCATAATACAGCCCCCTTTCCCCCCTGTTTTCAGTTTAATTCGGGGAGAAAAGATTTAGATTGAGCAAGGTCAGGGGAATGACTTGATCCTCGTCAAAGATTCTGAGGGATGATCCTGAAAAATTTGCCCACCTGCGTCCAGGTTTGAGAAACCCACTGCGAAGAGAACTCGGGCGAGCCAGGGGAAATATGCTAAACTACATGGAAAAATTCACCCATCAAGACCGCAAGAGGGACTCGCATGCATTTGGCAAAACCGTGGATCCGTTGGAGTATGGCAGCTTTACTGGCCAGTCTGGCCCTTTCTCCTTTAAGCGCATGCCGTCCTCCCGTGGGCAATAAAACGGTTTACCGCAGCGCCTTTGAAGGCGATGTGCCTTCACTGGATCCGATTCAGATCGGCGATACCCAATCCCATGATGTGGGCCACAATATCTACAATGGCCTGGTTTGCTACCGCCCCCGAATGACAGGCCCCAACCAAAAGCTCTCTGATTTAGTGCCCGATCTGGCGGAGTCCTGGACAGTTTCACCCGATGGCAAGACCTATACCTTTAAACTGCGCCAAGGCGTCAAATTCCACAATGGAGATGACTTCAGCGCTGAAGACGTCAAATTTTCAATCGAGCGTCTGGCAGACCCCCGCAATGCCTCCAAAGGGCTCTGGACCCTCGACGCACTTTCACTCGAAGGACTGGATGCCTACCAAAAAGCCTGTCAGGCCGGTCAAGACGTGCATCTCGACAGTGTCAAAGTCTTGGATAAATACACAATCTCTCTCACTCTGAAAGATGTAATTCCTTTTGCCATGCACGTTTTGGCCATGTCCTACTACTATATCGTGCCACGCAACGAAGTCAAAAAATGGGGCGATCAGTTTTCTTTCCATGCCACGGGTACCGGCCCCTTTATTCTCAAGGAATGGAAATCCAATCAAAAACTGGTGCTTGAAAAAAATCCCCACTATTTTGAGCCAGGCATTCCCAAGCTCGATGAGCTGCGCTACTATATCGTGCCCGATGAAAATATCCGCCTGCTCTGGTTTGAAAATGGCGAACTGGATCACCTGGAGCCCCCGATCCCCGCAGCCAGCTTCGACCGGATTTTATCCGACCCCAAATGGAATAAATTTGGCAACAAAGCCCTGCGTAAAATTGAAAGTCTGAATGATCCGGCCCAATCCAATGTGATCAAAGACAAGGAATGGACGATTCAATATCTGGGCATGGACACCCAATCTGAACCCTTTAAGGATCGGCGCGTGCGCCAGGCTTTTAACTATGCCGTGAATAAGCGCAAGATCATTGATGTGGTTCGCAACGGACGCGGTATTCCCGCCCGTGGGGTTTTGCCCCATGGCTTTCCGGCCTTTAAAGCCGATCGCTCAATCCCCTATCCCTATGATCTGCAAAAAGCCAAGGCCCTGATGGCCCAAGCGGGTTGGACCGACAGCAATGGCGATGGGATTTTGGATAAAAATGGCAAACCCCTGAAAATGGCTTTCTGGCACAATCAAAGTGCAATCTACGCCATGCTGGGTGCAGCCGTTCAAGCCGATCTTCGCGATCTCGGCATCGATATCGAAGTGAAATCTATGGAATGGGCTTCGTATATTGAAAAGATCAAACGCAATGAAGCGACTTTCTTCCGCTTTGGCTGGGCCGCAGATTATCCCGACCCCGACAATTATCTCTGGACCCTCTTCAACAGCCGCAATATTGGGCAGGACAATGTCACCCGCTACAATAACCCCACCTTTGATACCCTGGTTAACAAAGCCCGCACCACCGTCAATTGGCAAGAGCGAGAAAAACTCTACCAGGATGCTGAAAGTATGATTATTGAAGACGCTCCCTGGGTCTTTTTATACACCAATGTCGAATACAAACTCGTGCAACCCTATGTCAGAGGCCAGCAAATGCACCCCCTGATTCGCAACGAGATGAGTTTCGTAGAAATACTGCCCCACTGATGACCACCGAAGATCGTCTGATTCAATGGTATCCGGGCCATATCGCCAAGGCCCAGCGCCAGCTCAAAGAAAAATTGGGCATGGTCGATTGTGTGGTGGAACTGGTAGACGCCCGTCTGCCTATCAGCAGCCATTTTCCCTTCGTTGACGAATTGCTGGGCAGCAAAAACCGGATCATCGCCATCAATAAATCGGATTTGGCCCCGGCAGAAAGTCTTGCAAAAGCCTTGGAATACTGGCAAGAAAAGGGCTTTCCGGCGGTCGCATTGAATATTCCCGAACGCCAGGGCGTACAGGAACTGCGCAAAGAACTTCAGCGTTTTCATGAAGCCCTGTCTGCCCGTATGAAACAACGGGGCCGCCTGCCCCGCAAGCTGCGCACCCTGATCATGGGGCTGCCCAATGTGGGCAAATCAACCCTGATCAATGCCCTGATCAACAAGCGCTCAATGAAAGTCGGCGACAAGCCGGGTGTCACCAAGAGTTTGCAATGGGTCAGTATTGCCAAGGATCTCGAACTGCTCGACAGCCCCGGTGTGATTCCGCCCAAACTGGAAGATCAGCATGTCGCGCTCAAACTGGCTTTGATTGGCTCTGTCAGCCAGCATTCAGCCCCGCCGATCCAATTGGCAGAACTGGGTTTGAAACTGCTGCATGAGGAGTTTCCAGGCTATCTGCAAAAAGCCTTTGGTCAAGACCCGATTTACTTACCCGATGTGGGGCGCATGCGTAATTTTCTGCAAAAGGGCGGAGAAATTGATCTGGATCGCACAGCCATTTCGTTTCTCAGCGATCTGCGCAGCGGCAAATTGCCGCTGCTCTGCCTCGAAAACTTTTAGCGATTTGCTTCAGCGCCCAGTTGCGCCTAAAATGAAGCTAATATCAAAAGCAGAGGGGCAACAGCATGGAACTGATCTATGGCTTATTGCATAAAATCCCGTTTTTTCAGAATCTTCCCTATGAAACCTTAAAGTCCTTGGTAGATACAGGTTCTATTCAAGAAATAGAGCCGGATCAAACCCTTTTTCATGAGGGCGACGCAGGAGATGCCCTCTATCTGATTCTCTCCGGCGAAGTCGCCATTCTCGCGAAAAATGATCAGGGAGAAGACATTCCCTTGGCAAGCCTTGAAGGGGGTTCCTTTTTTGGCGAACTGGCCCTGGCCGAAGGGGGTGTCAGAACTGCCACCGCAATCACACAAAGCCCCTGCCAGCTTTTCAAGCTGAAACGGGAAGCCTTTTTCGCCCAAATGGCAGCTTCTCCCAAATTGCTCTCGCAGGTGATTTCAGCGATCAGCGAAAAGGTGCGCAGCGCCAACCAGCACCTGTTTCAGGAACAATTGCAGAAACAGGCCCTGCAACTTGAAATCGGGCGTGTGCAACGCCAAACCGTTACCCGCATGGTACACGGACTTTCTCAAGAACTGAATGCCCCCCTGCAGAGCGCCAATGCCCAATTGGATCAGCTGCTAAACGGGCTCAGCCCCGAAAAACAAGCCCAAGGAGAAGAACTGCGCTTTCAACTCAACCGGGCCCAATTGCTGGTACAATCCCTGCAAGCTGTCGCCCCCGGTGAAATCTTCGCCCGCCGCGAAGATCTGCTCTGGCCCCATTTTTTCGCGCAGTTTCAAGAACTTTACCGCGCCAGCAGTTTTCGCAAGCTGCCGCTGGAACTGCATCTTTCCCCTGAAGCCTCACCGGAACTCTGGCAGGGCTACCCCTCGCAGATGAGCGAAGTCTTGATGCATTTGATCAGCAATTGCGAAGCACATGCCTATCCACTGTCTGATGATCCTGTTGGCCTGAGCCTGGATCTTGATGGGGAGCATTTTATTCTGCGCGTACAGGATACGGGCTTGGGCATTGCGCCCCAGATCCTGCCCCAGATTCGCACTCCCTTTTTCTCAACCCGCAAGGCGGAAGGCTACAGTGGTTTGGGGCTGGCCGTGGTCGACAATCTGGTCTCTTCAGTCTTGGGCGGCGAAATGACGATTGACTCCGAAGCTGGCACAGGCACCACCGTGACTTTGCGTTTTCCCCGCCAGGCCCCGCAGCAGAGTTAAAAAGCTATTGAAGTCGTTCAGAGGAAATCAATGCCCCAGCGAACGGCCTGCAGCCGAACCCAAAGCATAGGCCGGTCTTTTATCTCCCACCACATAAACCGTGCTGTGGGCCATGACATGGAGCGTGTCGCTGACAGTTTCCACGACCGTATCAGCTGCGTGTTCTAAAATATCGCCACTGACCAGTAAACTGGTCTGCCCCACCTGTTTCCAGGAAGCCAGTGTATTGCCTGAGCCCGGAAAGAATTCCGCGCTGGGAACAGCGACGATGCTGGGCAAGAGTTCTGGGGAATGTAAAACCACATCGGCCAGTCCCGCTTCGGTATAAGCCTGGGGATGGGAGCTAAAGGCAAATTTACGCAATTCAGTCTCGGTGAGTTTTCCGAGGGTACCAGCCTGATAACGCGCAACCAGGTAATCGGTAATCGCTTTCTGCAAGAGCAGGCCTGTTTTCTCAACCCAGCGACGGGTGGTGGGCTCGGCCATCAGGGTCTGGTTGTTCATAAACTTCTGATTGTAATGTTTGCCATAGCCCAGAGGGTAGCCCTTTTCGCCAAAGGGGCCAAGGTATTGTTCAATTGCCTCATAATAACTATACGTGTGTGCGGCCTGAGCCCCCCCGACCTGCTCGGCTTCGAGCCAGGCACGCAAAGCCTTCGCGCCTTCCGCCGTGGGGGGCGCATTTTTATCTGGAGGGGAGAGTACTGGCTTTGGAGAAGTGAGCTGGGGCTGGGAGAAGAGGGGTTGAGAGAGAATCGGAACCAGATTTTTGCGGGAAGTCTTTGCTGTAGGGGAAAGGGTCAGCCTAGAGGTCAGTTGCAGTTCGGGAGAGCTTGATCTTTGTCTTACTTGGGAAGAGCACATGGCCTGGGCTGGAAGAACGGCCAGCTGAGACAGGGGTTGATATCTGTTTTCGGCGTAAAGTCTCTGGATCGAAGCCATATATGAAAACCTTATTTACTATGGTTTATATAAAAATTATACTATACTTAACCTAAATTTAAAATCTTAAATTAAAATTTAATATTTTGAGATCTCTTTTAAGAGAGAATTCCTGGGGTTGGCTGAGGAGATTTGTAAACCTAGAAAGATGAACTGTGCATTTTTGAAACGTAGCGACACACCCTTTGTTGCAGAAGATTTCTCAGTTGCCCGGCTCAGGCGCGTGGTCAAAGTGCAGACAATGCTCGTTTCCACACGATTGGCGTGAAGGCTGTGAGTCTGCGCAAGGGTCGTGGGTATCATTTCGATAACCACAATAATCATAACGCACGAGGTAGATAGTGGCCTGCAATCTGGTCGTAATCTTTGGCCCGCCCGCTGTGGGCAAAATGAGCGTAGGCCATGCCCTGGCAGAGCGCACGGGTTATAAGCTCTTTCACAACCACATGAGCATTGAGCTGGCTTTGCAGTTCTTTGACTACGGCACTCCGGCCTTCAGGCGCTTGGTTGAGCATTTTCGCCAAGAAATCTTTGCCGAAGCCATCGCCGCTCCCCTGCCCGGCCTGATTTTCACCTGGGTTTGGGCCTTTGACCAGCCCCAGGACAGGGAATATCTTTTTCAACTCACCTCCGCCTTTGCTCAGGCCGGTGGACAACGCTATCTGGTGGAACTGGAAGCCGATCCAAAACTTTTATTTGAGCGCAACCGGGGAGAATTTCGTCTGCAGCACAAACCCAGCAAGCGCAATCTCGACCATTCTGAAGCCCATCTGAAAGAGGTGCTGGCCCAACACCGCCTCAACAGCGGGCCTGAAGAAGCCGATCTGTTTTCGGATCCCTATCTGAGAATCAACAATTCAGCCCTGTCGCCAGATCAAGTGGCAGAGAAAATTCAGGCCCATTTTCAACTGAGGTGATAAACACCGAAAAAGAAGCGAACTAAACCCGCAGCTCAGGTTCTGCCAGAATCTGAGCCAACAAAGCCTGATAATCCCCACACAGTTTTTCGACCGTCTCACGATAGAAGAGATCGGCACTGTAATTGAGTTGCCCCTGAATGCCCTGCTCACTTTTCAGCAGAATCAAATGCAGCGTTTGTGAGGCGAATTGGTTTTCCAGGGGCAAAAGCGAAGCCTTTAAAGCCCCGATTTGAAAATCTGAGCCAAAATCGTCGAGCAGATTAAACATGATATTCGAGCGCATGGTTTTTTGGGTATTAAAACGCTGAAAACGGGTAAGCGTTTGATAGGCCTTATACGACTTGAACAGAATCTGAAAAGGCAGATCCTGATGCTGGTAAGCCTCTAAACAGGTTTGGCGAACCTGAGCGAGAAAGGTTCGAAAACTGGGCTGACCAGAGAGATCGGCCCGCAAGACAATAAAATTGACAAAAAGCCCCATCATTGTATCCAATTCCTTGACCGGGCGATTGGCGACAGGTGTACCCACAAAGATATCGCGCTGACCACTGTAACGGTAAAGCAAAACCTGAAAAGCCGCCAGCATCAGCATATAGAGCGTGGCTTCGTTTTCCTGGGCCAGGGCCTGCAAAGCCTGTACCTGGCGAGCCGACAGACTGAAAGAGATACTGCTGCCAGACATACTCAGCATTTCTGGGCGGGGCTTATCTGTGGGGATATCCAGTACGACAGGCATATTCTGGCCCTTGCGAATCCAGTAGAGCAATTGATGGCGAATCACCGTTTTCTGAATCCATTTGCGGTGCCAATAGACATAGTCGGAATACTGCAGCGGCAGTTCAGGCAAAGCCAGAGGCTCTCCAGGCTGGGGAGGGGATGGATATTCGGCCCGATAAAAGAAATCCAATTCCTGCAGAAATAGTTTCAGCGACCAACCATCAAAAACCAAATGGCTGACCGAAAGCATGAGCAGGTGCAAATCCGGGCGCAGACGATAAAGCGCGGCGCGAATCAAGGGGCCTTTCTCAAGGTCAAAGGAGGCCTGGGCAGCCTTTTCTAAAGCCTGAATGGCCTGGGCTTCACTTTGCCCCACGAAATCATAATGGGGCAATTGAAAGGATATCTGCGCATCGACGATCCGCCGCGGGCGTTGAGCCAACGCGGTGAAACGGGTACGCAGGGCCTCATGGCGTTGAATAATCTGTGCAATTGCCCGCTGCAAAGCCTCTGGGTTGAGAAGTCCTTGCAGACGAATCCCGGCATAGCTGTTTTGAATCCCATGTTCCAGCTCTTGGCGGGAAGGATAAATCGTCCACCACAGCTCCTGACTATAGGAGAGTTTCTGAGGTTGCCCTGCCGGAGCAGAGCGCAGTTGAAGCGGCGGCAAGGAGTGGGTGCTTCGCCCCGAAGTAGCTCTTTCTTTCCAAAAGCTTAAGCCTTTGTTTTTGGGCACCACAGGGGTTTCCAGCCGCTGTGCCAACTCTGCCACTGTGGGGGCCGCAAAAATGGTTTTCAAAGGCAATTCTACTTGAAACTGAACCCGGATCCGGGCCAGCAACTGAATCGCCAAGAGAGAATGTCCACCCAAATCAAAAAAGGAATCGTGAATGCCGATCGGCTCAAACCCCAAAAGCTCGGCATAAAATGCACAGAGTTGTTTTTCACTTTCTGAACGCGGTGGCCGATAAATCGAAGTCACCTGCTTTTGACTGGGCAAGGGCAAAGCCTTTACTTCGATCTTGCCATGCAGATTGAGCGGCATTTGCTCCAGCAGCAGATAGTGGCTGGGCAGCATATAGTCGGGCAGACGCCGGCTGAGATACTGCTTCAGCTCAGGCAGCAAAACCTGGGCATAGGCCTGCCGGAGCGGCTGATTACAGAGCGGTGAACGCTTTTGTCCCAAAGCAAGGCCCTGCTCCTGCAGCAGTTCTGCCCAGGCTTCAAGCGACAAGATCGGCAAGGGCTGAGGCGAAAGCAAGAGCGCAAAACAGCCGGGGTCAGCCTCTGGCAAAAGCTGAATCTGAGCCTGCTGTGTTTCGGCCCAGGCCAGCAAAGCCATCGGGTCGAGACCGGCCTCAGCCCTTTCAGCGGGTTTTCCAGCCAGGGGCAGTTCTGCTAAGCCAAAATTCGCTTCAGGAGCCGCCTGAAGCTTGTGTAAACTCTCCAGAGTTTGCCAGATGCGCAGATTGGGCAAACCACGCAGTGCCAGCAAAGGAGGAGCATCTCCCGACTCAGCACAGTGCTGCAGATAAAGGCTTTCTAGTTTTGCTAAACTCCATTCAGGTTGCCATTTCTGCCAGCGTGGTGTCGCAAGCGTCTGACTTTCAGAGCCTTTCAGATGCAGCACCACATCATAGCGAAAACGGCTCAGTTCGGCTTCGGGCCGCCCATGTTTGAGCAGAATCTCAAGCCCTGAACATTCGGGCAGACGCTGACAGAGCGCCAGAAAAAAGGCAGGCTCAAAACAGAGTTCTTCTTCACGCAGTAAATGCTCCTGAAGTTCTGGCAAAAGCAGCGATGCGCTCACTTGATGCTGATGTGTTTCCCGCTTGTTTAAGAGTTCAATTTCCAGCGCCAGGGCTTCGAGCAGGCGCAAATCGCGCAAATCGCCAAGAAAAATCCGGCCACCGGCCTGAAGATGAGGCAAAGCCTGCCTCAGCACCCGCTCCAGATATTCCTCTGAAGGAAAATACTGAAGCACAGAATTCAACACCAAGGTATCAAAGCCCTGCAAAGGTAAATCCTCAAACTGATCGGCAAGACGCTCCAGACAAACCACGTTCTCCAGCCCCAAAGCCCGAACCTCATCCAAAACCTGGGCCGAAAAATCGCTGGCCCAATAGCGCTCAATCTGAGGCGCAATCTGAGAGAGCAGCAAGGCCCGCCCACACCCCATTTCATAGAGTTGCTGGGGCTGCAGGGCCAAAATGCGCTGTACGGTGGCTTGTCGCCAGGATTCCATCTCAGCCAGGGGCAGCGGCTGGCCGCTGATAGAACTGTTCCAACCCGTGAAATCAGAGCCGGGAGCCCCTGTGCGCGTTGTTTGGGCACGATCCAGACTTTGATAAAGGTTTTGCCAGTGGCGAACCTGTTCTGTCTCCAGGGCGCTGCGCTGACTCGCGCTTAAAACTTGTTTCCAGTCGGGCACCAGATAGGCCAACAACTGCGGCTCGCGTTCAGAGTTTTCAGCATTTGTTCCCGGCAGACGGCGACAGAGCACCGTGGCCTGCTGAATCGCAGGATAAGCTTGCAAAACCTCGGCGATTTCACCAGGTTCAATCCGAAAGCCCCGCAATTTGACCTGGGTATCCAGGCGGCCTAAAAACAAAAGTTCGCCCTGAGGCAGCCATTTGACCCGATCTCCGCTGCGGTAGAGGCGGGTTGTCAGGCTTTGCTCTCCCCACACAAAGGTCTGCTTAATGAATTTTTCTTGCGTCAGCTCTGGGCGGCGCCAATACGCCGAAGCCAGCCCCACCCCGCCGATAAAGAGTTCTCCGGGCACCCCAGGCGGAACAGGCTGAAAGGCTGAGTCGAGAACATAGACCTGGAGATTGTCGATTGCTTTGCCCAGACTCAAAAGCGGCGCTCCCGGAGAGTATTCACCCAAAGTGGTACAAACGGTGGCCTCTGTCGGGCCATAGGCATTGAAAAAGCGACAATAGGGCGCCCAGGCCTGCGCCAGGCTCAAGGGACAGGCTTCTCCCGCCACCAGCAGGCTTTTGAGCGGGGTTTCAGATTCCGGCAAGGGCAGCAGCGCCAGCACGGAAGGGGGCAGGGTCGTCAGGTTGATCGCTTCACGCTGAATAAAGTGAGCCAGCGGCGGCCCGGCCTGTAATTCTTCGCGGGTGCCAATACAAAGACAAGCGCCTGAACAAAGTGCAATAAACACCTCAAAAACAGAAGCATCAAAGCTAATCGCGGCATGTTGTAAGACCCGCTGGCCCACCCCCAGTTCAAAATACTGAATCTGGGCCTGAATCATATTACACAGCCCCTGGTGGCCCAAAAGTGCGCCTTTGGGCTGCCCAGTAGAGCCCGAAGTATAAATCATATAGGCTGGGGGAGAAGCGCCCTTTTTGTGTAAAAAGGCCTGCCAGGAGGAAGGTGGGAGCAGATTTTCAGAGAATGCTTGAACGGCAGCAGCCGTCAACGAAGTCACCTCCAGACAGCGCTCCGCTGGCAGAGGCCAGGCTTGAAACTCCAGAGACGCTTCAGAATCTTCAACGCGATAAATCACCCAATCCACATCCGCATCACTGAGAATAAAATTCAAACGCTCCGGCGGCGAGGCCGGATCCAGGGGCAGGTAAATGCCCCCGGCTTTGAGCACCGCCAACAGGGCCAAAATCCAGTCGGCAGAGCGCTCCAGACAAATCCCCACGCGGGGAGCAGGCCCTGAAAAAGGCGCAGAGAACAAACGGGCGCGCAGTTGATGCGCCCATTGATTGGCCTGGGCATTGAGCTCAGCATACGTCCAGGTTTGCCCCAGATAACGCAGGGCCTCAGCATGGGGATGCGCTGCCGCATGGGCTTCAAAGAGTTGATGAATCCCAGCCCGATCGGCATAGGCAGCGGTGTTTGCGTTCCAATCGATGAGGAGCGTCTGAAGCTCTGTCGGGCTGAGCAGTGGCAAGCGGCTGATCGCCGTTTGCGGTGCAGCCAGAATCGACTCCAGCAAGACTTGGTAATGCCCCATCCAGCGCGCGATGGTTGCGGCCTCAAAGATTTCTGAATTGTATTCCACACGCGCCTTGAGCCCCTCTGGTACAGGGATCAGTTCCAGGGCCAGATCAAAGCGCGAAGACTGGCTGTCCAGATCCTGCACCTGGGTGGAGAGGCCTTCCAAAGGCGGCACAGCAAAAGAGGCTTCCTGCAAGACAAAGAGCACCTGAAAAAGGGCATGGTGACTCAGATTGCGTTGCGGATGCAGTTCTTCGACCAATTTTTCGAAGGGCAGATCCTGGTGGGCATAGGCCTCTAAACAGGTGGTTTTAAGGGTTTGCAGAAAATCTAAAAAGCTGGGATCTCCGCTTAAATCGCCGCGAATCACCAGGGTATTGACGAAGAAACCGAGCAGTTCTTCGCTGGCCTGCATGCGGCGATTGGCAATCGGAACCCCAACGGCCAGGTCCTCTTGCTGGCTGAGCCGGGCCAAGAGCACTTGAAAGGCCGCCAGCAAAAGCATGAAAAGTGTCACGCTCTCCCGCCGGGCCAGGGCCTGCAAAGCCTGGGTCAAGTCAAGCTCATAGGCAAAGATCACCCGCTGCCCTTGATAACTTTGTTCGGCCGGACGGGGGCGGTCGGTGGGCAGTTCGAGCAGAGCCGGCAATTGGGCCAATTGCCGTTTCCAATACTGCAATTGGCCCTGAAAAACAGAACCCGAGAACCAATTGCGCTGCCAGAGAGCATAGTCAGCGTATTGAACAGGCAAAGGCAGCAAAAGGGGCGTTTGCCCCTGTTTGAACTGAGCATAGCAAAGCTGCAGCTCTTTCAGCATGACTTTCAGCGACCAGCCATCCGAAATAATATGGTGAAGATTGAGTACCAGCCAATGCCTGTTTTCACCCAGACGCAGCAAAGCCACCCGCCAGAGCGGGGCCTGCCCCAGGTCAAAGGGCTGGCGGGCGTCTTCCAGAGCCCAGGCCAAAGCGGCCTCTTCGGGCTGAGCAGAAGCACTGAGATCGCTTTCCCGCCAGACAAAGTCCAGCTCAGGCAGAATCACCTGCCGCGCGCTTTCACCCTGCTGACGAAAACAGGTACGCAGTCCGGCATGGCGGCTCTGAAGCAGACCTAAAGCCGCTTTGAGCGCTTTGCGATCCAATTCCCCCGCCAGACACAGGGCCAGGGGAATATTATACAAAGCCCGCTCAGGTTCAAACTGCTCCATAAACCAAAGCCGCTCCTGAGCAAAAGAAAGCGGCCAGTCGCGCTGCTCGGACTGAGACAGGCTCAAGGCCTGAATCGGCGGCAAAAGCTCGACTTGTTTCTGAGAAATTTTCTGAGCCAGGTCCGCCAGCACCGGGGTTTCAAAGATCTGACGCAGCGGCAGTTCCAATTGAAACTGTTCACGAATCCGGGCCGCCAATTGCGTCGCGAGCAGAGAGTGCCCTCCCAGGGCAAAGAAATCGTCTTCGCGCCCAATTGGATCGACCTCTAAAAGCTCGGCAAAGAGCGCGGCCAAGCGTATTTCTGCTGGGCTTTCCGGGGTCTGAGAGGCTACTTCCCGCTCCCACTCAGGCGCGGGCAAAGCCTTGCGCAAAATCTTGCCATTGAAATCGACGGGCCAATGCTCAAGAAAAAGATAGGCACTGGGCAGCATATAGTCTGGCAACTGGGTCTTGAGGCGGGTTTTCAAGGCCGCTTTCAGACCCGCTTGTTGTTCCGCCCCGAGAGCGCAAAGTAAATAGGCCACCAGGCGTTTTTGACCCGATCGCGCTTCGTGCACCCGTACCAGGGCATCCTGAACTTCGGCTTGCTGACGCAGAGCAGCTTCAATTTCGCCCAATTCAATGCGAAAGCCACGAATTTTGACCTGATGGTCAGCCCTTCCGACAAATTCAATCGCACCATTGGGCAAATAGCGCGCCAAATCGCCCGACTTGTACAGACGGCCCGAACCAAAGGGGTTGGCGATAAATTTTTCGGCGGTCAACTCAGGCTGGTTCAAATACCCGCGCGCCAAGCCATCCCCCCCGATATAGATCTCGCCGGTTACGCCCACAGGCACGGGATTAAGCCAGCGATCGAGCAGGTAGATCTGAATATTGGCATTGGGCCGTCCAATCGGAACGGTCTGAAGCGGATTTCCGGGCTGAGATTCCCAATAGGTCACACTGACGGTGGTTTCGGTTGGACCATAGCCATGAATCATGCCAATCGCCGGGTATTTCGCGAAAAATTCCTGTTCCAAAGCATAAGAAAGCCCTTCGCCGCCACACCACACCCGCCGCAGGGAAGAGAAATCATGCTTTTCGGGCTCATTCAATACCACCTGCAACATCGAAGGCACGAAATCGATCATGGTAATGCCCTGCTCAACAATAAAGCGCGAGAGATAATAGCTGTCTTTCTGGCTCTCAGGCTCTGAAATACAGAGGGTCGCACCCCCCATCAGGGTCCAGAAAACCTCCCAAAGCGAACCGTCGAAATTGAGCGAGGTCTTTTGAATGATGCGGTCACTCTCCAGCATCGGAAAGGCCGAATGCCGGTAAACCAGATGGTTATAGGCACCCAGATGGGTGTTCATCACGCCCTTGGGCTGCCCGGTCGAGCCTGAGGTATAAATAATCGAAATCAAATTGTCCAGCGTCAGCCCAGGCTGAGGATTCTCAAGCGGCATCTCAGCCCAGAGCACACTTTCAGCGTCCACGCAGAGACAGCGTGCCTTTTCAGTGGCAAAGCGCTCAGCAAAACGGGCCTGGGTCAACAAAAGCGGCACGGCAGTATCCTGCAGCATATAGCGCAGCCGCTCCAAGGGGTAATCGGGGTCAAGTGGCACATAGGCACCCCCGGCTTTGAGAATGGCCAATAAGGCCACAATCATCTCAAAGGAGCGCTCCATCGAAAGGCCCACCAAAACCTCAGGCCCCACCCCCTCAGCGATCAGATAATGGGCCAATTGATTGGCCCGCTGATTCAGTGCGCCATAACTCAATTGCTGGGTTCCCAAAACCAAGGCTGTTTTTTCAGGCCGCTCTGCAGCCTGTTTTTCAAAAAACTGATGAACACAGCAATCCTTAGGATAGTCCACCTGGGTCTGATTCCAATCGCGCAAGAGCTTTTGTTCTTCAGCAGGGCTCAAGAATTTGAGCTGCCCCACCGCCGTTTCGGGCTGAGCGACAATCGCTTCCAGCAAATGCTCCAAATGCTGAGCCCAGGTCGCAATCGTCTCAGGCTCAAAGAGATCGGCATTGTATTCGATGCGTCCCTTGAGCCCACCTGGAGCCGCAGACTGCTGAAGCTCCAGGCTGAGATCAAATTTGGAGAGGCCCTCGCCCGGACGCAGAAATTCGGTTTTTAAGCCCGGCAAAGCAATCGTTTGAGCGGCCAACTCATCGGCCCCCTGCATCACAAACATGACCTGAAAAATAGGGTGATGGCTCAAACTGCGTTGAGGATTGAGTTCCTCAACCAGTTTTTCAAAGGGCAAATCCTGGTGGGCATAAGCCTGCAGACAGGTTTGCCCCAGGGCCTGGGCAAAATCTATAAAGCGGGGATTTTCTTCTAAATTCCCGCGAATGACCAGGGTATTGACAAAAAGCCCCAGCATTTGCTCTAAATCTTGCTGCCGCCGATTGGCCACGGGAATGCCCACCAGAATATCCGTTTGATGGGTATAGCGAAAAAGCAGAACCTGAAAAGCCGCCAGCAGCAGCATAAAGAGGGTCAGTTCCTGGTCTTGAGCCAGCTCTTGCAAGGGCTGACTCAATTCAGGCTTCAGCTCAAAATGCCAAAGCCCGCCCCGATAGCTTTCCTGAGCAGGACGGGGGTGATCAGTGGGCAGGGGCAGTAGGTCAGGCAGGTCGGCCAAGGCCTTTTTCCAATAGTTCAGCTGAGAGCTTAAAACCGCGCCTTTCAACCAATGCCTTTGCCAAAGGGTATAGTCCAGATAGTGGGCCTGGGGGGGCGGAGGAAGCGTCTCTCCGCGATAAGACTGAGCCATTTCCTGCAAAAAGAGCCCCAGGGTCCAGGCATCAGAAACCAGATGGTGAATCACCCACTGTAGCTCAAAACTTTGCTCCGAAAACTGCAGCAATTGGGCCCGCAACAAAGGCGGACGGGCCAGGTCAAAGGGCAACCGAACCAAGGCCTGTCTCTTTTCTGCCGCAATCTGTGCCGGATCCTCGCTTGAGCGCAGGTCCACCCTTTCCAATTGGAAAGGGGAGAGTTCAGCAGGGCTCAGAATTTTCTGGGCCGCCGCATAGCTGGTCGGCAAACCTGTGGGCGCTTCAGCGACAAAGGCCGTACGCAAAATTTCATGACGTTTCAGCAGTTCCTGCAAACTGTGCTCCAAACGCTCCGGCTGCAAGGGGCCTTCGATACGCAGACAAAAAAGGGTATTGTAGAGGGCCCGTCCCGCTTCAAATTGCTCCATAAACCAAAGCCGTTCCTGGGCAAAAGAAAGCGGCCAGAGTTTATCGGGCTGGCGGGCTTGAATGTCCAGGGGAGGCAGTACCGCCACACGCGTTTCAGGCTGTTTCAAACGCTCAATGATCGTCGCTAAATCAGCCACACGGGGGGCTTCAAAGAGATATTTCAAGGGCAATTCCACCCCAAAAGCGCCGCGAATCCGTGAGAGCAACTGAATGGCCAACAGAGAATGGCCCCCCAGAGAAAAAAAGTCGTCGGCTGGAAGCACCCGCTCTTTGCCCAGTAAATGGGCATAAATCTGACACAGCTGACTGACCGTATCGCTATTTTCAGCAGATTCTGAAGCAAGCTCTGCTGAAGTGGGGGCCTGAGGCGAGACCATAGACCATGACGGAGCCCCCTTTGCCAGCGGCAAAGCCTGGCGGGTCAGCGCACTCAATTCTTTGTGAATCAAGGGATTACGCCCGTCTAAGCCCACAGCATAAACCCCGCCGGGCTTTTTCAGCAGCGCCAACAGACTCAGACTTCCCGCAGGTCTGGAAATACTTAAAAAGCCCCGGTGCAGCCCTTGATTCTGTTTGCCCGCACTGAGCCCCACCTGGGGCCAAATGCTCTGATTGAGACCGTGATAGCTCACCCCCAAGGCCTGATAAGTGGCCGCGCAGGCCTCAGCATAACCCTGCGCCAGCGCATAGGCACTGACCCCAAAACCACCAAAAGTGCCATTGACCGAACCGATTTCAACCAAATGCAGGGCTTGGGGGTTCGGCTGCAGCGCAATCAAATTCTGAAGCAACTCTGAAACCTGGGCCTTGAGCCGCCAGTGCCTGAGGGCCTCGTCAGGATCTAACTCTGCGATCAGGGCTTCGTGATAGGGCATCGCCACGGCTTGAATCAGGGTGCGCAGGGGATAGCCACTGCTCGCTTCGGCATGCTGCAAAGCCTGCTGCAGCGAACTAAAATCCTGACTTTGCAGATCAAAAGCCAGATAGTAAAGTTGATTTCCATGGGCTGCCGCCAATTGGCGTAAACTTTCCCAACGCTGATCGCGCTGGGGCTTATCGCCGCTCTTCAGACGGGTGCGCCCCACCACCAGCAGAGATTGCTCTGGCTGAGCCAAAAGGGCCTGCGCCAGCTCGAAGCCTATCCCCCCCAGACCGCCCAGTAGCAGACGGGTCTGACGGGCCGGAAAGGCCGCTTGTTTGAGTTCTTCAGGCTGAAACTTGACAGCACCCAGCACCTTTCGCTCACGCTGTTCTGTGTCGCCACGGTAGCGCAGGGTTTCGGACAGATTTTCGGTTCCTGCTGCTCTGCGGGCCAGCGCTTCTTTTTTCAGGCAGAGCCAAGCTTCGGTCAAGCTCAAATCCTGGGTCTGCACCCGCCCAAAGGTGGTCTGGGGCCGCTCCTGAATCAAGCTGCGCAGGAACCCCTGAATCGCGCCCCCCAGAGGAGCTTCGAACCTGTGAGCAGACCACTCCCATTCCACCCAGTCCAGCGCAGTCTCCTGTTTTAACACAAGCTGCGCCAGCTCCAGGCGTTGGCGCAGCAATTGTTCTTCTGCAGCCAGAGTGAAAGGTTCACAGGCCAAAAGCCAGATCCACTGTCGGGGAAGCTGCGCCCCAGCCATTTGAAGCTCCGTCAGGGCCTGCTCAGGGCTCAAAAGCCGGAGCCCAGCCTGAAACTCGTCCTGCAGAAAGGCTTGCAATTCCTCACGCAGAGGCCCTTCCGCCAGAAGCCAGGTTTCGTCAGGCCAGGCCGCAGGAACGGTCACCGGCGGCAGGGGCTGAGCTTCCCATACCACCTGATAAAACCAATCCGGCAGACAGCGTTCATTGCCCAAGGCCCGATCCAAGCTGCGGATGCGGGCATCATACGCTCCAGCCATCACGCTTCGGGCCATTTGATTGCGTTGAATTTTGCCACTGGTGGTTTTGGGAAACTCACTTGCCTGCAAGGGCAAAACCAGAGCTGGAGCCAAACCCAGCCGCTCGCTGACCGTCCGACTCACCTCACGCAATAAGGCCAGCAAAGACTGAGCAGGAAAATCTCCCGCTTCGTTCCAGGGGGCCTCAGGGACCAAGGCCATGCCAAAGCCCTCACTGCCAGAAGCCTCATCGTTAAGCGGAAAAACGCCCACACTGCCAGCTTGAATCCCCGGCAGGGCCCCAATTTGGTCTTCGATCTCATAGCAGTAAATATTGGCCCCGCGTACCAGAATCATCTCTTTTTCGCGGCCCGTAATATACAATTGGCGCTGGTGAATAAAGCCCAGATCGCCGGTATTGAACCAACCCTCGCCCACAAAGGCCTCCTGATTGGCCTCGGGATTGCGGTAATAGCCAGCGGTGATCACCTCACCGCGAATTTGAAAGCGCCCGATCTGTCCCGCTTGCAAAAGCTGGTTCTGGGCATCGACAATCCGGATTTCAACCCCCGGTGAAACCGTCCCTGTATTGATAAAGGCCGTCTGCTGACCGGGGGGAGTATAAGCAGTCCGCTCCAGAGCAAACTCCCGGTCATAGGTCATACAGGTACAGGCTTCAGCCATGCCAAAGGCTGGATTCAAGGCCTTTTCTGCAAATCCCAGCGGGGCCGTCGCAGCCAAAAATTCAGCCATAACAGACCAAGTCACCTGTTCTCCGGCATTCATCCAGGTTTTAAGACAGGAGAGGTCAAAATTCGGTCTCTCGGGGGTATTGAGCAAAGCTTCAGAGATCAGTTTCAGGCCAAAGTTAGGCGACCAGGTATGATTCACCCGGTATTCTGAGATCAAGCTCAGACAATTCAGGGGATCCGCCAGCACCCGCTCTGTCGCGACATGCATAAAATCTGCCTGGCGGTAGAGGGCCTGCATCCACCAGGTCAGCACAGGCACCACATGATCCAGGGGAATCCAATTCAGCCAGCATTCTTCGGCCTGATAGTCATTGACCTGACCCGCCGCTTCGCAGTGCGCCAGCACGCCCCGATGGCTGATTTGAATACATTTTGGCGTGCCAGTGCTGCCTGAACTCAATTGATAAAAAAGGGTGTCTTCAGGCTGAGCGAGATGTATTTCGAGATTTTCTTCAGCAGCGAAAAGTGCTTCGACAGGCTGCAGAGCAAGCTTCAGCCCCTGCCCTTTTCCCAGCGTCTGCAAGGCCTCTAACTGCTCCTGCTGGCAGAGGATCAGAGGCTGCTCCAACAATTGCCAGACATTCAAGAGTTTTTGAACCACGGCCTGTTCAGGATGGTAAACCGCTGGCAAGGCCACGGTCACAGGCACGCCCCCGCTTAAAACAATCCCCAGAAAAGCCGCAAAATACTCAAGGCGCGGCTCCAATTGCAGCAAGACAGCGCTTCCAGGTTTCAGGCCCAAATTCTGCAGTCCGCCGCTGATCCGGCGGGCCTGGGCCATCAGGGTTTGATAATTCCAAAAAGACACTTCGCCCTGGGCCGAAATCACGCGCAGGCCTTTTTTTATCTCTTTTTCAGCCCGCAGCAAAACTTCGCTGAAGGTCTGGGAGCTGCCCTGGGGAAAATGCAGGGATGGGCCCTGCACATAGGCCAGCTCTGATTCTGAGGCCCTGTGAATCTCACCTTCAGAGGCAGGGGGTTTCAGCTCCAGCATCCGGCTTTGAAAGGCAAAGGCCGCACGGGGGTCCAAGTCCTGAAAATGGTAAACATTCAAGCCCAGCTCAGGCACAAAGCGACTTTGGAGAGATTCAGAAGCCGTGAGCGTTTCAGGGGCTTCTGCCCCTTGCGCCAAAGTCTGCAGCCAGGCCTCACGCTCGGTTGAGGGCCCCTTCAAGTCTTGCAATAAGGTCTCCGCTGGGCTTGCGCAAATCAGCTGCAGCAGCGCTTCAAAATCCTGAGCCAAGGCCTGCAGTTGCTGAGCCCCCAAGAAACGTCGATCTGCGATCAGATGGCATTCCAAACAGGCCCCCTCCCCTTGCTGGCCTGGATGTTCCCAAAGCTGGCATTCCAGTACAAAACGCGGGGTCTGCGAATCCAGCGGCAAAACCTCCAGTTCAAGTCCCTTCAAGTTCAACCCCTGATGAGGCGTGTTTTGAAAAGCAAAGAAAACCGAGGCCAGAGGCGAGGCTTCGGCCTGCCGCTGGGGGCTCAGGGCCTGAACTACTTTTTCAAAGGGCAGTTCCTGATGCTGATAAGCCGCCAGCGCCCCCTCTCGCACCTGTTTGAACCAGGCCGCCAGACTTAGCCCTGGCTCGAGACGGTTGCGCAGAATCAGGGTATTCACAAAAAGACCCAGCAGCGGCGTCAATTCTGGACGCTGACGGGCCGCCACCGGCGTGGCCAGGCCCAGATCTGTCTGTCCGCTGGTGCGGGCCAGCACCAACTGAAAAGCCGCCAAGAGCAACATATAGAGCGAAAGGTCATGGGTTCGGGCGACTTGCTTTAGCCGCTGCAAAAGTGCCTCCGGCCAGAAGACCCGCAGATGTTCTGCCTGCGCCTTTTGTCCTGCTTGAGCCCCCCCCCAGGACAGCGGCTTCAAGCCCTGCAAACGGGCCGTCCAATAATCCAGATCTCTTTCCCAACGCGAAAGCACTTGCTCCCGCTGCCAGAGGGCAAAATCCACATATTGAATTGGCAAAGCAGGCAAAGCTTCAGAAAGCTTTTTCGTCTCAGACTCCAATGCCTCGGCATAGAGCAGACTCCACTCCTGGTAAAAAAGCCCCATTGACCAGCCATCACTGATCAAATGATGCAGATTCAGCGCCAGAACATGATCTTCCGCCCCAAGGCGCAGAAGCTGCACCCGAATCAGGGGAAACACGGTCAGATCAAAGGACTGGCTGGCGAAGGCCTGAAGATGCGCCTTGAGACTGTCGGGGGACGCTGAAAGATCGCAGATGCTGAAAACCCGCTCCAGATCAGCCGCTGAAAAAGCATTCACCTTTTGTTGGGGAAGACCTTCCGGGTTTTGAAAAAAGACAGTGCGCAAAGCACTGTGTCTTTGCAGAAGCTGGAGCAGACTCGCTTTCAGGGCCGTGATTTCTCGCTCACGCAAAGGCCCCCGCAGTTCAAAAGCAAAGGGCATGAGATAGGCATCCTGCTCAGGCTGCAGGGTATGCAAAAAAAACATCCGTTCCTGGGCAAAAGATAAGGGCCAGAAAGCTTGAGACAAATGGGCTTCTATCGGAGCGGGCTGCACCTCAGCCGTGTTTTTTAAACCGGTCTCGATCAGCTCGGCCAAAGCCCTCACACTGGGATATTCAAAAATCTGGGCCAGACTCAATTCCAAGTGAAAGCTTTCGCGAATCCGGGTCAGCAAAAGCATAGCATCGACCGAATGGCCTCCCAGGTCAAAGAAACGCGCCTGCAGATCTACCTCAGGCAGCTTCAGTATTTCTGCAAACAGACTTTGCAGTTCTTGCTCTGTCTCACGCCAGGGGGAGTCGGGCTTGGTTTCGGTCTGCGTTTGCGGCGCTGCTCCTGTTTGCAGCCAAAGCGGCTCCAAACGCTGTTCCAAAAAGGCCGTGCGACAGGCTGAGCGTTGAATCTTACCGCTGGAAGTCTTGGGAATAGAGCCCACAGGCAGCAAAAGCAGCTCACTGAGCAGCAATTGGTGTTCGGCCCAGATCTCAGCCTGAATCCGGTGACTCACTTGCTGCCAAAGCGCTTCAGACACTTCTCCAGGACTCAAAACCTCAGCCAGCATCACCAGGCGTTCGCTTTCCTCAGCAGCTTCTGCGGGCAGGCTGAAAGCCGCTGTACATCCGGCACGGACCAGGGGGTGAGCTTGTTCCAGCGTACGCTCCAAATCCTGAGGATAAAAGTTTTGCCCCTGGAGTATCAGCAAATCTTTGAGCCGCCCGCTCAGATAGAGTTCCTGCTGGTGTAAAAAGCCCAGATCCCCGGTGCGAAGGTAACGCTGTTCAGAAGAACTCCCGGCCAATGGGGCCTGAAAAGTCGCTTGGCTTTGCGCGGGCTTTTGCCAATAGCCCTGGGCAATGCTGGGGCCCGCCAGCCAGACTTCGCCCACCTGATCGGGCGCACAGCGCTGGGCGCTTTCGGGATCCACTATCAAAATTTCCTGTCCCGGCAGGGCCCGTCCATTGCTCACGAGCAACTGTGAGGCTTGCTCAGAGGCCGGCTCCAGCACTTCGACCCGCCCCTGGCGCAGCCCATCCCGCGAAAGCTTCAGCACCGTCGGCTCCTCTGTTTTCGCTCCGGCTGTTACCATCAGGGTGGCTTCAGCCATGCCCAGATAGGGCATCCAGGCCTGAGCGCGAAAACCACAGGGCACAAAGGTTTCTGCAAAAGTCTCCAGAACCTGGGCACTGACAGGCTCTGCACAGTTATAGGCCAGGTTCCAGGCGCTGAGATCGAGGGCAACAACTTCAGCCGGTGTGACCTTGCGACTGCAGAGAGCATAGGCAAAATTGGGAGCACCACTGGTACTGGCCCGGTACTGACTAATGGCCTCCAGCCAGCGCAAGGGCCTTTGAATAAAATCAAAGGGCGAAAGTAAAATTTCGCGATGCCCCGTATAAATCGGCTCAAAGAGATCAGCCACCAGCCCCATATCGTGATAGGCCGGCAGCCAGCTAACGCCAATACTGGCAGGCGTATGCCCAAAGGCGCGCTGAATCTGGCTTAAATTAGCGAGCAGATTGCCATGGCTGACCATGACTCCCTTGGGGCGACCCGTAGACCCTGAGGAATACTGTAAAAAAACCAGATCTTCGGGTTGAATCGGGCGTTCTGCTCCTGGCTCAGGAGCAGACAGGCTCAGTGCTTTCAGTCTTTGCTCCAGATTCAGCCATTCCAAGGTTCTCAGGGCTGGGGCCCATTCGTCTAAGGCCTGGCGATACGCTTCACTGGTATCGGAACAGAGCACCAAGCTGGCCTGGGCATCTTCGGCAATGGCCTGTAAACGGGGCAACCGCCTTTGCAAACGGTTCTGATCCTGAAAATGAGCCGGTACCGGGATCGCAATCAAATTGCTATAGACACAGGCCATCAAAGCCACCACAAAGGGAAGCCCGGTGGGAATCAAGAGAATCACGCGCTCTTGGGCCGGATAGCGGGAGACTAAGTCGGCAGCCAAAAGGCGGGCCAGCCGATCCAATTCGGCAAAACTGAGCGATTCAGGCGGCCCCTCCCCTCCGGGCAAATAGGAAAAGGCAATCTGCGTCGGCCGCTCCTGGGCATGGGCCTGCAGTCGCTCACGCAGGTCAAAGAAACGCGGTTTGCTCACAAGCGGCTGGTCTGCGCTGCGCATTTTAAATTTGAATTGAAAGCATACATTTTCAACTCCCTGGGGGCATCCATTGCAAGAACACTATACAAGCATTGCATGGGGATAAACAGGCTCTCGTTTTTGAAAAGCCAGAATTTCTGAGTTTTGAATCTCTCCGGCCTGAATTTCAATCGCTTCGCGAAAGATCCGGGTTTGCGCCCAATGCGCTGGGCCTTTTAAAAATTCGGGCAAATAGGGCAGCAAAGCCTGAGACACTTCCCAACTGGCACATTCCCAAAGATAATTGGGGGTATGGTCCACGGCATAGTAGTCAAAATGGCCCATTTCAATCAAGGGGGCATCAAAAGAAGTGGGGCGGGAAAAAGGAAATCCCAGCCCCTCATCACAGCTGATATCCAAGATATACGTGCCCGGCTTGATGCGTGCGACATCTGTTTCATTCATATACATCACCGGATGGTTGGGATCCTGCAAAATGGCATTGATCCAAATATCTGACTCAAGCAAAAGCGCCAACAAAGGACGGGTACGGCCATCGGGTTCTGTAATCACCCATTGCCCCTGCTCTTGCCGAATCCGGCGAAACTCACAATTTTCCAAACCAGCGGGACGCTCTGTTTCAGATCTTTGCTGAGTACAGACCGTAATATCTGTAAAGCCACGTCCCTGCAAAGCCCGCAAGGCCCCTTGGCCAACCGCACCAAAGCTCAGAATCACGACCTTGCGTTTTTTTCCATAGTTTCCATCCATGCTTTTCAGCGCCAAGGCATGTAAAACAGCACAATACCCTCCCATTTCATTGTTTTTATAAAAGGGATGTAAAATTCGTTTGCCCTGCTCATCACGAATAAACATCTGCTCCATGGCCACCACGGTTAAACGGCGATCAATTGCAGCTTGGGTATTGGCCACCTGTTGCATACAATGGGGCCACCCCCAGTGCACCCCCCCTGGGCGCAAATTTTCAAAATCAGCGGGCATGGGCTTCAATAAAAGCACGGCATCCATGCTTTCAAGCAAGGTCTGCCGTGGGGCAAGCCCCACCCCCAGCGCCAAAAGTGTAGCATCTGAAAAACCAAACCGCTCGCCATAGCCCTGTTCAAAGACCAATTGCTGACGAATCTCAGTTGAAATTTCGGAAAGGTGCTCAGGATGGATAGGCACACGTTTTTCATTCTTTTTCAGAGATGTCCCAATAATGCCAAGTTTCATACAACCCCTTTTCTGAATCCGCTTGATTTTCACCGACTGCTCAAAAGAGGCATTCAGCTGGCTCTTAAACCCCTGTTATAATACCACCATGAGTTGGCTTGGTTATACCTTGGTCTATTTAGCGCCTCTTTTAACCTTCTGCAGTTATTGGGGGGGCAATCTCTATTATGGGCTGATGTTTCTGCTGACCTTTGGCCTGATTCCCCTCTTTGACGAATGGCTCGGAGACGACTGGGTCAATCCTCAACCTGAACAGGAAAAGACCCTCAAAAAAACAGCCCTTTACAGCTGGGTGCTTTACGGCTTTGTGCCTGTGCAAATCGGGCTCTTGCTCTGGGCTTGTTTTTTGGTTTCCCGCCCGACAGAATCGCTGGGCCGTTGGCTCGGGCTCTTGTTCATGGTTGGAATGATCAACGGGGGCTTCAGTATCAATATCGCCCATGAACTCAGCCACCGCAAAAACAAACTCGAACAAAATCTGGCCAAACTGCTCTGGTTCAGAGTGGGCTATATGCATTTTCAAATCGAACATCTCTTGGGCCATCACCCGCGCATGGGAACCCCAGAGGATCATGCCACCGCCCGCCTGGGCGAGTCACTTTATCAATTTTACGCACGCTGTATCCCTGGCAGCTTTGTTTCGGCCTGGCAAATTGAAAAAGAACGCTTAAAACAAAAGGGCTATGCCGTGGTTTCCTGGCACAATCAAATGTTTTGGTTTATCGGCCTGCCCCTGATCTTCTGCGGCGTTTTATATGGTCTTTGGGGCTGGCAGGCCAGCTTGTTTTATTTCTTGCAAGCCCTGATCGCCATTTTCACCTTAGAAACCGTCAATTATCTAGAACACTATGGTTTAGAACGTCGGCAAAGTGCCGGTCGCTATGAAAAAATTGGCCTTCAACACTCCTGGAATTCCAGCCGCCGTTTGAGCAATTATTTTTTACACAAACTCCAACGCCATTCCGATCACCACCTCTATGCCCACCGCCCCTATCAAATTTTACGCGCCTTTCCCGAAGCGCCTCAATTGCCCACAGGCTATGGTTGGATGGTGCTCTTGGCCTTTTTGCCACCGCTTTGGTACCGGATTATGAATCCCCGTGTACTGGCCTGCCGCCAAAGAGAAGAAACGTCTCAGTCCTGCGAACCCCAGGCCGAGCTACTGGCCTGAATGCCCAGTTCAGCTTCGAAACTGATTCCCGCTCTGACCCGTCAATACCGTGCTATTTTATGGATCTGGCTGGTTTTGATAGCTCTCAGCCTGCTCAGTCTGCAGCTCTTGCCTCAGAAGGTGATGACCGAATCCACAGGGGCCCGCCAAAGCGAAGCCTTTCAGGTCATGGAAACACTGCGCACAGAGTTTGGTTTGCAAATGGGCAATACCCTGGCCCTGCTGCTCGAAGGCAAGCCCCCTCCCCCTGCTGTTCTCAAAGCACTTTCCAGCCAGAATCCCCAAATCAAAGCCCTGCTGCCCGTACCCGAGCTGCAAAAACCTGATCAACGGCTCTACCTGCTTGAATTGCAGCCCAGCTTTCAATTTGTAGAGGGCCCCGAATGGATCAAAAAACTTCGCCAAAGCTTAAAACAACTTGGCAAGCAGCATCATTTTCAGGCCTCTTTAACAGGCAACCTTGCCTTTTATGCAGATATCATGCAAGAAAGCGAGAGCTATTTTTCACTTTCAGAATTCTTTGCCCTCAGTGCAGCCTTTGGCATTCTGTTTTTAAGCTTTGGAGGCTTATTGGCTTCCTTTTTGCCCATTTTAATGGGATTAAGCAGCCTCATCGTCTTTCAAGGTTTTTTAAAAATCAGCAGCCTCGAAACCACCAGCCTTTCAGCCACACTCAACAGTTTGCTCGGGCTGGCTCTGGCGGTTGATTACAGCCTGTTCTGGATCAGCCGCTTTCGCGAAGAAAGGCCAAAACAGGCAGGCTTAGAGCAGGCCCTTGTTTCCACCACGCAAACAGCTGGCAAAACCATTCTGGTTTCAGCCTTGATCGTCTTCTCCAGTATTGGTGTGCTTCTGATTCCAGATATTTCAGGCATGCGGATCATGGCCCTGAATTTATGCGGCGTGATCTTTTTTTCAATGCTGCACGCCTTTCTTTTCCTGCCGGCCCTGGTACGGATTTTAGCCCCGGCCCTGGATTGGCCCCAAAGCCTGACCCGCTGGCTTAAAAACTGGGATCGCACAGCGGCCTGGCAAGCCTACGCCCGACATATCACGGCCTATCCCAAACGCTATTTCGCATTGTCTTTGGGCTTGATTCTTCTGCTCTGCCTGCCTGTGCTGAATATGAAACTCTGGGACCCCGTACAAACCCTGGCCTCGGCACAGGCCGAATCGGTTCAGGCCTACGAAAAACTGGCAAAACAGGGCCTGGGAGGGAAAATGGTTCCCCTCTATGTTTTGATTCAAGCACCTGCCCCCACCCAAATCAAAAGCCCTGCGGGACTGGCGTATCTTGATCAGTTCAGCCGCTATTTAAAGGCTCAACCCCAAGTCGAAGGCGTGCTGGGTTTGATGTCCTGGCACCCTGATTTTAAAAAAGCCGACTATCTCAGCTTTTATCAGAATTTAGAACTTCTAGAAAAGTTCTCGGCCCCCTGGCTGCCCACCTTTTTCCCCCAGACCCATTGGGTCAATGCCCAAGGCACCACCCACCTGCTGACCGTTTTCCCCAAAGACATTATGAATATTGAAAGCGTGCATCAGATCAGCGATGCCATTCGGGCCTACGCCCAAAAGCACCCTGAATACCAGGTCAGAACAGGGGGGGTCATGGAACGGGCCCGTGATTTCAGTCAGGAAATGTATCGCCACACCGGCCTGATGATTGCGCTGGTTCTGGGGGCCATTTTTATCATCCTGTTTGGCTATATGAAAGCCGTTTTACTGCCCATCAAGGCCGGCTTGATGAATTTCGTGCCCATTCTGGGAGCCTTTGGCATTCTGACAGCGATTTACCAATACGGGTGGTTCTCGACCTACTTGCACACCCCCGTAAATGGCGCAGTTTCAAGCATGATTCCGATGACTCTTTTCTGCATTCTTTTTGGGCTGAGCATGGATTACGAAGTGCTGATCCTCAGCCGAATTTCAGAAGCCTATGCAGAAGGGCTGGAAGTGCGCGAAGCCATTGTCAAAGGCATGGCGCACAGTGGCTCGGTGATCAGTTCTGCCGCGCTTATTTTTCTGGCCCTGTTTCTGCCTGCAGCCCTCTCTCATTCACCCGCCATTCGCGAACTGGGCATTGGCATTGTCGCTGCGCTGCTGCTGGATGCCACCGTGTTGCGCCTCTTGTGGGTGCCCAGTTTTATGATGCTGATGGGCAAATGGAATTGGTGGAAACCCGGCCGCTAAAGACTGAGTTGCCCCTGCGCCAGACAACGCACTTCGCCTCTGACAAAAATCCGGGCCTGCTCCAGACGAATCCAGAGTTGACTGGGCCGCCCCATTTCAAGCCCCTGTTCCAATTGCCAAAGTTCTTGCGTGGGATGGTGTTTCTGTAACCAAGCCCCCAGCGCCGCAGCAGCAGAACCTGTCGCCGGGTCTTCGGCCACCCCCGCCCCTGGAGCGAACAGGCGCACATGAAAATCTGCTGCCGGATCTTCACTTTCAGGGCAGACCAAATAGACTTCACCCAAAATGGGAAACTGCTTCAACAGGGGATCTGTGGCCCCCCAAAGATAACGGGCCGAACGAATCGCCGCCAAAGACCGGATCGGAATCAGGGCATAGGGCACCCCTGCCGAAACAATTTCAGGCTGAAAATTTTCCCAGCCAATCTGTTCAGGTGCCAGCCCCAAACCTTGGGCCAGAATTTCAGGCGAAAGCGCCAGCGGTGCAAAATCAGGGGCCTTCGCCACTTCAAATTCGAGCAGACTGTCGCTGAGAAAACGCACAGGCACAGGCCCCACCCCTTCTTCCAGAATCAGGGCATCAGCGGCCAGCCCCCAGGCCTTGCGCACGGCCCAGGCTGCGCCCAAGGTCGGGTGCCCTGCAAAGGGCAATTCCTTCTGGGGGGTAAAAATTCGAACCCGGCAGCTGTGAGCAGGGTTTTCAGGGGGCAGCACAAAGGTGGTTTCAGAGAGATTAAACTCTCGGGCCAAGGCCTGCATCTGCTCAGAACTCAGCCGTTCAGCCCCAAAGACTACAGCCAGCGGATTGCCTCCCAAGAGCCGCTCAGAAAAAACATCCAACCAGTAAAACGAAAGATCTTTCATGCCAAACGCTCCTCTCCGCGCATATGGGGCGGAATATACACCATCAATTTTTCAGGCTTTTGATGGGCTTCAAAACCCTGTTTGCGGTAAAGCTCATGGGCATCACGGGTAGAAAGCAGACACCAGCGAATCTGAGCCATGACAGGGTGTTCCAAAATGCAGGCCGTCAGCCAGGAACCCAAGCCCTGCCCCCGCCAGTGCGGATCTACCACCACATCGGCCAGATAGGCAAAACTGTCATGGTCGGTCACCAGACGGGCAAAGCCGATCAGCTCAGCGGCATGGTAAAGGCCAAAACAAAGCGAGTGCTTTAGACGGCGCAGCAGGCCCTCGGGTGTCAGACGCTGATTCCAATAGGTCGGCTTGAGCAAGGCATAGAGTGCCTCCGGCTCGATACGGGCGGTTTCAGTGGAAATCTGAAAAGGGGGCTGGCTCCAAAGGGCGGGTCGCCAGTGCTCCTGTCGGGGCTCCAGCAAAACCACACCGGCCTGGCCGGGCGCAAAAATCTGACTGTCCAGCGGCCCCTTGGGGCCTCCCTGACGCTGTTTGGCACTGGCCGCTTCAATCTGAATCGCAACCATCAGGCTGCCCCGCAACTGGGCTTCACTGGGGGCTTCATAGTCAGCTTCTACCGCGCGCCCCGGATGGTAACGGGCAATCATCGCATCAAAGATCTCACGCTTGCGCGCCAGATCCGTCACAACCTGGCCCCGGCCAAAACAGACCACAGAACGGTAGTTCATGGAATGGTATTTGGCGCTGCGTGAAAACACCAGCCCCTCCAGTTGGGTGACTTCAATGCAGGCAGGAATCCCCTGCGCAAGCGCCAGAAGACTGTGACTGACAGGCGAACCATGCAAATAAAGCCAATCGGGTTCAGCTGGGTCAAAATGATAGGAAAAGGGAATCACATAGGTTTGCTCAGCTTCGCTATAGCCCACATGGGCCAGATAGCCTTCAGCAAGAATTTGCTGAATATCCTCAGGACAGGCCCTTTCAGGGTGCTGACGCAGGGTGGTACGAATTTCAGATTTCATGGGGTGCCTCCAGGTCAAAGAGATCTGCTTTTGCATTTTTTTAATTCCTTGCCCTTAGAGCATAGAGTAAACTGAAAAAGCATAACAGATACAGTTTTTTGAAATTTTGACCCTAACAGTTTAAAGCGAGAGCAAAAATGTCCTCTGAATTTCTCTATTTGCAATTGGCCCGTGAAATTCGTCAACAGATTGAAACCGGTACGCTCAAACCCGGTGAGCGCCTGCCTTCTTTACGCAACCTGAGTGAAAACCGCCAGATCAGTCTCGCCACGGTCAACCAGGCCTATCTGCATTTGGAAGCCCAAAGTTTTATCATGGCCCGCCCCCAATCAGGATTCTATGTGATGCCCCGCCCGCTGCCCAGAGCGATTCCCCACCGCCCACTGACCCCAGAAAGCCCAGCCCCTGTCGATAAAAATGCTTTTATCAGCCAGATTTTAGAGCAAAGCCGACAGCCGGGAATTTTGCCCCTGGGGGCGACCATTCTCTCGCCGGAATTATTGCCCGTCAAACAGCTCAGTCGCCTGATTGCTCAATGGGGCTCTGATCCTCGCTGCCACAGATACGCCCCCACCGAGGGCTGGATTGATCTGCGCCGCCAGATTGCCCGACGCAGTCTCGACTCAGAACGCCCGATCGGTGCTGAAGAGGTGATGGTGACCGCCGGTTGCATGGAAGCCTTGCATCTCAGCCTGCGCTCCCTGGCCCAGGCGGGGGATTTGGTGGCCGTTGAAAGCCCGACTTTTTATGGCATTCTGCAAGCGATCGAAAGCCTGGGCATGCAGGTTCTGGAATTGCCCACCGATCCTCAAACGGGTTTGGACCTTGAGGCCCTTGAAAAAGCCATGAAACACCACCCGATCAAAGTTTTGGTGACGGTTCCCAGTTTTCAGAACCCACTGGGGGCTTGTATGCCTTTGCCCAAGAAACAGGCTTTACTGGCTCTGGCCCAGCGCACAGGATTGCGCATTATCGAGGACGATATCTACGGAGAGTTTTATTACCGTGAACCGCCACCCACTTTGTTTTCACTCGATCCCACACAGCAACAGGTAATTCTCTGTTCTTCTTTTTCCAAAACCCTGGCTCCAGGTTTTCGCGTGGGCTGGGTTCTGGCTGGGCCCCAGCGTGAGCGCATTCTGCAACTTAAGCGCATGACCTCGTTGAGTACGGCCAGCCTGCCGCAATTGGTGATTGCCGACTATCTGGCCAGTGGTGCCTATGATCGCTATCTGCGCCGCTTACGCCGCCAATTGGAAAATACCCTGCAAAAGGCCTTGGCCTTGATTGGCAGAGAATTCCCAGCTCAAATTAGGCTGAGTCAGCCTACAGGCGGCTTTATTCTTTGGTTGGAATTGCCTCCCGGTGTTCAGGCCCTGAAGATTTACCGTCAGGCGCTGGCGGCTGGCATTGCAGTGGCCCCTGGCGAACTTTTCTTTAATCAAAACCAGGGCTACCAGGCCCTGCGAATTAGCTTGAACCAGCCCTGGGGGCCCACCTTGGAAAAGGGCTTGTGCAAACTGGGGGCCTTGCTAAGAGAGGCGATCTCTTGAAACGTCTCATCCTCAAAAGGATAGCCGCTCTCTTCACCGTATCTGCGCAAAGATTCCCATGAAGTTGAGAAAAACAGATTTTAAAGCCTTTACCATGACCCTGAATTGCGAGAGGCCTGGTTGCTGCGCCGCTTAAAAACCCCTGAGCATATCCCTGCCTTGGCCCTGTCTATTCCATTTGTTCTTGAAGAAAGTTAACAGTCTCAATCCAGCGATTATACGATAACTCTAACATACGCGTGTTGTGCCCTTGTTTCTCTAACTCATCAATTTGATCAGCAATCATATCACATTGATCCAAGATCGACTCAAATTGACTTTCATATTCTAAATTTTCTGTGGATGGCTCATATTCACGAATAAGTTGCAGGGTATGTTCTCGCTGATCTTCAATAATTTGCATCAGCTTTTGCATATGGTTGGCTAAAAAGTGCATTTTTTCTTGGCGTTTCGCCAATACCTGCAGAGGATATAAGCGCGCATACAGAGAGTTCATATCGAATTCTTGCTTTAAAAGCTCAAAATACGCTTCAAATTCACTAATAATACTCGATAAATTGCTAAACGCACTCATTTTAGTCAATTCAGGGGTCATTTCAACCTGAGTGTGAAGATAATAATGGACATATTTCAACAACAAAGCTTCGACTTCATCATACAACCCATCTAAACTAATACAGGATCTATTGGGATTGCGCTTTAAACGTTTACCCCGCTCCAGTTTTGCACAAATTTGTAGAGCATCTTTGTTCTCTGGAGATATTTTAAGAGCCTCTTGGCAAATAAAATAGGCATTATCATCATAACCCGTTTGCCACAGCAGATAGGCCATAGCCAAATAAGGTTCTGGCAAAGCTGGTGTTTGTGCAATCGCTCCCTTGAAAGCCAAATAGGCCTGCTGAATGCTTTCAAGATTACGAAAGTGTTCTTGACGGGCCCGTTCTAGAAAAGAAAGCCCCTCTTCCCATGAAGAAGAATGTTTTGGCAGTGATGAAGTAAGCATTAAGACATTACTTAACCCATATAGAATAAAATAGTAATTAAGATTTAATATTATAAAATTTTACCATATGTTATATTCTATTAATTAGATTTTTTCAAAGCTGAGTTTTAAAACCATGATCCCTGAAAACACAAGGGCAAGCGCTGCCGAAGCCCTCGCTCAAGATTATTTAAACCTCGCCAATGGCGCATTGAATTTAGCCCATAGTCAAGACTTTAGCGATCCTCAAGTGCTAGAAACAGCCAGTCAATGTTTGATGCGGGCTTTAGAATTAAAACCTGATTATGTGGATGCTGTTATTGCAGTGGCCTATACTGCCGCCTTATTGGGCTTAGAACAACGAGCTGACGATGCATTAAATCAGGCTCAAAACCTGGCCCCCAAAGATCCTCGTATTCAAGTTTTACGCAAAGAATTTCAACTTTACTTTAAACAAAGCCTGGCCTTGCCTCCTCAGCAAGTGACACTGAATAAAATCTTGTCTCAACGGCTGGTTCCCATTTTGACAAACAGGGAATCAGATGATTTAGAACTGGACTTTTTTCAACAATCTTATTTGTCTTAGGGGAATCATTGTATGGATATACGTGGGCAAGTCTTAACTCAAACTCAACTCAAATCTCACCCTACGCTCAAACCCAAATTGGCTGAAGCAATTGACCTCAGACAAGCAGATCAACTCCAGGATCATCAGGGGGTTCTGAGCCAGGGGCCCAAAGATATTCTGGTCAAAGTAGATGACAAAAAATTAATCCACTTACAATTCAATGTTGGAATTGATGGCATGACGCGTCAGGATTTCCTGGCTGCAGTGAGAACTGCGATAACCAATACGAATGGTTCATTGGAGCAAGTAGCCTTAAAAAAGTCCTTGGGAGACGTGTATAAAACCGTAATGGGTGCTCAACAGGAAGTCGTTGTGAACCCAGAGGATTTGGCCTCAAAAGTCCTGGCCCTGGAAGAGCGTTTTAGCCAACTCAAGACAACTCAAACCCAGCACGTAAAAACCTCATTGACAATATCTGAAACCAGAGATCACCGTGCAAGCCACTTAAAACATGCCCCTGTTAAACACAAAAACAGTCAAAAGAAACCAGATGGGGTTCCTTTGGCCGAGCAGCGGCAATACAAAATAGGCAAACTCTTTCCAGCCATGAAAGGGCATCATTTGCTCAAATCATATGGCTTGTTGATGGCGAAAAGCCAATTACCGATTGAGTCACAGGAGGGGCTTCGCCAAGCAAATTCTTCGTCTACGCAATATTTGCGAGATTTTCACCTAGAGGCCGATAAAGTCTTTACTGAGGCTTTAACTGCTGCAAAAGCCAAAGGTATTCTTCCTGATATCCAAGCCCCTCATACCAACCGAAAACCTATCAATTCCCCTATGGTTCTGGAAAAAATAGACATTCTCCTGGGGCCCCTCAAGGCCCAATTATTCAATGGTGATCCAGTTGTCCGAGAGATCGCACCCGGTCTCTGTGTTTTAGATTATACGTTGAAAACAGACCCGATTGATCCTGCCTTTATGGAAAAGACCTCCCCCTCAGAAGTCTTAGGGAAGGTGTTGGATACAATCGGCGCAACACCTTCCACCTATATTGCCCAGAAATATGCCACCAATTTAGACACTATTTGCCAGGGAATACTGCAATCAGCACAGGAAAAAACGACTATTCCCGAATTAGCTCCTACCCATAATAAACGTGAACTTTTCACTTCCACCATGACACTCGAAAACATCGCCCTTCATTTAGGAGACCAAAAAGCCAATGTCTTTGATGGCGAACCCGTCATTCATCAAATTCCACCAGGACTTTGTGCCTTGGATTATAAATTAAAAACAGATCCTCTGGGCGAGGCCTGTTTGGGGAAAACAGACCCAGCAGAGGTTTTAGCGGAGCTGGTGAAAACCCTTGGCGCGACACCGAGCATTGATGCCGCCTTGCTTGTAAAAGATGAAACCCTTAACAATCAAACCACTGTGAAAAACCTTTTAACTCGCCAAACCATGACTGAACTGGGAGAAATGGCTGAACAGGGTACCGGAATCGGGGCCATGGCGTCTGTTGCTGTGCATCTGATTCAGGGTTTAGATGGTGTGATCACAGAGGCAAATCAAGAAAATCCCCTCTTGGCTGATTCTTTAAAGCACATCGGCAATCTCATGGAGGTCATGGCAGTTTCCGCCGATCACCCGGAGCAATTTTCCAAAGCCATTAACTTTCTCATGGAAGAATTGACGCTGGTATTGGCGATTACCAAGCCCTATAGTGCTGAGCAATACACCCAAGCCATTCAAGATATTCAAGCAGAACGGTTGCCTTCTTTGGCTGGGATGGAACATGGCGTAAAACAACAGGCCATTGGCTATGCTTCAAGTGGGATGGATGCTTTGAGTACAGCGTTGGCAGCAGCACGTAAAGTCTCAGAAACCAGTATTCACCAATTTGTGGACAATAACCAACCCAACCTGAACTATTTTGAAGTACCCGAATTGCTTCATGGGGGGCAATCATCGGCTGAAGCTCAGCCGATTATCACAGCAGCCTTGAATCCGAGCACTCCCAATGCGGCGGTAAATTTGAATGCCCTAGCAGATAAAGTAAAAAGAAATATTTCTGACAGCGGCCACGATCCCACCACCCTGGTGCTGGATGTGACCATTGAAAAGAACAAAGATGAATTGAACGACCTATTAAGCCAATTCAAAACAGAATTGGAAAATGGCAAACTCAATATCATTCTCTGCAAGAGCTATCAAAAATATGGCTCTTTGGGAACTGGCAAGCTGATGGCTGGCAACATTACGGTTATTAACAATGGTGATGAGAAGTTTAGCAACTGCACCAAATTTGTACAAGACGCTTCAGAAAAATTGGGCAATCTGAGCGAATCAGCGGGAAAACTTCAACAAGAAGAAAGCCAATTGATGACCCATATTCTCAAACATGCCTCTGGCGATGAATTGCTTCTGATTCAAGATGCAGCCCAAAAAGCCAAGTTTATTGATCAGTTCTGTTTCCCAGCCGGCATAACGGATCCACAGCATGTGGATGGCTTGCCCTTTGTATTGCGAGATGGGGCAAGCCCGCAGATGAAACTATTACAGATTGACCTGCGCGACAGTTTTAGCTTTTTGAATACCTCCTATCTCGATTTTAATGGCCGAATCAATCCCGGTCATGAGTCAGAGGCTCGAATGGTAGAGCAGTTTTATGCCTTAGGGCAGGCCAGCACCCTAAATCATGCATTTAACAAAGATGATTTAACCCTTAAATTAAACAAACTCGATCTCTTATGCTTTCCCAATTATGAGCTGCATCTAGCGACGCTCTCGGAGGGTTCTATTTCAGAGACAATCAAAACAGGGGATTTGAGTCAAATCAAAACAGCCCTTGGAAACCCTGCAGACGATTCAGAATTGATGAAATTTGCAAGTTTATTTCACTCCCTACGTGGAGTTAACCAAACACCACAAGAAGTTTGTGACGCCGCGCTTACAGATTTGATGGGCAGGTCACCTTTGCAAAACAGTGAGGTTTTGAATAATATCCGTAAATTCCAACCCAGTATTGCAGCCTCATTTTTGCATCTTTTAACAGCAACGTCCCCTCAATCTTTGAATGATCCAACAGTAATCAATGCCTATCAGTCTCTGATTGCTAGCAATTTTAGTCGTGGAGGCAGTGATGCCGTCTCTCCAAGCACCCGTATAACAATTATACGTGAATGGGCCTCAGTGGCACTGCAAACACCAACAGAGCAGAGCATTGCTCTGTTGACAGCCCATACAGGAGATATTCCTCCTCATCAGCGCTTAAGCAGCTTGGAGAACATCGTCAAGAATGACTACTTCAAGACGGATCACATAACCCCGTCTCAAAAAGAGCTTATCGAAAGCGCAATAAAAGATGCGCCTATCCGTGAAGTATTGAGCTTGGTTAATAGCTTAATCACAAAACATCAAGAAATACAACAACGTTTGATTCAAGATCTGCAAAAAAAAGGACAGGATCTTGCTCTGATTTACCCGAACACCGATGAGGAAAGATTTACACAGTTAACTGCGCGTCTGAATACAGGAAACCTGGCCGAAGCGATTGATATTATCAATCATCAATTTTTGGCAGGTGACGCTCCTGTTCAGCCAGCAATGGGAATGCAGTTTAAAAATCTACGTAAATTCTTGATAGCGAGCCAATCTCTTGAAAGCCATAAAGAAAAGGCCAATGCCCTTCTCTCTGTCATTGAGGAACAAGCAGTGGACACTCATTCTCAATTCAATATCCACAGAGGGCTTTTTGAGGCCGATGTGCGAGCCCCCCAAATGCATGAGAAAGATTTGAGCGCACGTTTAGCAGGCTTACGGCAAAGCCTTAATTTGTTAACTTAAATCACTCACCGCAAGCCGAGCGATTTAAGCATTTTGCATCGTTTTAAAGATTTGACTTCTGATCGTCCTACACGCAAGAAGAGAATCAGCAAAATCTAAATAAGCTCTCTTATTCAAAATATTCTCCTCTTTTTCTTCTAACCAATCTATAGGTTGAATAAATTGATTAAAAACCAAACCGAACAAATCTTTTCCTATATCCAAGATAAGAACAACAGCTTGAGAATTCATGGGTGCAGCATTAAGATTCAACAATTCAGCAACAGAGAGCACAGGAACCAATCCTTCATGCCAATTCAACAATCCCATGGCGCAGCTTACATCTTTGATGGGCAAAAAATTGCCTTTGCTCTTTTCAAAGTGAATCATTTCATGAGCCAGATCCGCTGGAATACATATTTCTTGATCTCCAACAGAAAACAACAGCCCCAATCGCTCAATGAGCGAGAAGGTATAAGCATTTTCGCTCTCCGTTTTATTTAATAGATCATTTTCCATATCAGCGATTAAATATGAAAGTGCAATATTTACAGAGCGTGTTCCAGTTAGCTTCTGATCAAGCGCTTTCTCTTCTCGAGCAGTTTGAATCAAGGCATTAATTGAAAAAGTTTTTAATATTTTAATCCATTTTTGCATATTTTATACTTGCTTTTATGATTTAAGCCAATTTATATAATTTATTACAATTTAATTGTGACACCGAAAGAATTCTAAACAGGCATTCATTCAGTATAACAAAATCCAATGAGGCCATCAAAAAATAAAAACGACCTGTGCCAATTCAAGAAGTTAAACCGTTCAAGAGAATAAAAGCGCTCTTCTCTTTATCTCTCTATGTTCTTGCAAGGTGACGAAAAATACTTTAGAATACACACAAATATTGTGTAATCGGAATAAGTATCTTTGTCTAAAAATTTGGCAATTCATTCAACATTTGTTCAATTTATACTCAATTGTTTAGAAAAAACAAGCGTTCATTGGGTAAAAATAATATTTCTTGTCTTTCAATTGGGTTTTATCAGCGATGCCTATGCATTTGAAACCTTTTATAGAAATCAAGATTTTCAAATGACCCGCGAATCTCAGGATCTTTTTTATCGCCAGATCAAGCCTATTTTGGATATGCGCTGTGTTTCCTGCCACTCTTGTCGTGAGGCTGAATGTCGTCTCAAACTCACTTCACCTGAAGGCCTGATTCGTGGGGGGCATACCCAACAAATTCACGGCGGCGATCTTTTTTCTGTACAAAGAACCCAATTATTTCATGATGCAAAGAGTGAAGAAGCGTGGAGAGAAAAAGGATTTTATTCTGTTTTAAACACTCCTCCTCAGATCAAACTGAGCCTTCAGGGTTCTCAACCCACAGATCACTTGGGAAGAAACTCTATTCTGACTGCGGCTTTGCTCAATCGCTATACCCCTCAAGAAAAACTGAACTCAATCAATTTGATTGGAACAGAGCATCAGTATTGCGGCAAGGGCAGAGAATCGTTTGACGATGTTCCGGGCATGCCCTATAAAATGAGTCCGCTTAACCCCCTAGAATTCACCACGCTTTATAACTGGGCGCATTCTGTCGATTCATTGGCTTTGCCCTCTGCGGAAACGCTTTTGAAACTGAAAACGCCCAAGAATCCAAAACTTATCAACAGGTGGGAACAGTTTTTTAATCACCCAAGCGCAAAAGCAAGGTGGACTTCAAGATTTTTGTACGAGCATCTCTTCCTTGCCCGGTTTTATTTTGAAGAGTCTCCAGGAGAGTTTTATGAACTGGTCAGGTCAAAAACTGCGTATCCAGCGCCCATAGAAGTCACTCCCACCCTTCACGCCTACGAAGCACCCGAATTTAAAAACTTCTATTATCGCTTGCGAAAAGTTCACTCAACCATTGTAGACAAAAATCATTTCGTTTATGAAGTGAATGACTCTACGCTTCAAGAGCTGAAGGATCTGTTTTGGAATCTGGATTGGGGCTCAGAAAACAATCAGGTAAAATTCAACTTCAACAATAGCAATCCCCTGGTAGCGTTCAAACATATACCCGCCAGCAGCAGGTATCTTTGGATGCTCAAAAATGCACATCTCTTGCTGGATATTTCCGCCAGGTCTCAGAACTGCCGCTCTGAAGGGGCTGCTGCTCCCTATTGGGACAATATGCTTCACGTGTTTATTAAACCTGAAGCAGATGCAAGCGTTGTTTATGGAAAAAAGTTCTATGATGAAGCAGGGCAATATCTTCCCATTCCCAACTTAACGGGCGGAAAAATAAATCCCTTTAGCAATTTTATTCAAGAACAAAGAGAATACGCCGCAGTTAAGCAAAAATACTCTCAAAAGCTCCATCCCAAAGGACTTCGGTCTGAAGATATCTGGCTCGGTGACAAGAACCAAGATCCAAACGCGATAGTGACAGTACTTCGCCATCAATGGACGGCCTCAACGGTAAAGGGAGCAGCAGGAAAACTGCCTCGGTCTGTTATGATGTTGGATTTTGCTCTGTTTGAGAGATATTTTTATCTCTGCAATGTTGCAACAGAGGTTTCTGAAGCCATGATTAGCCAATCCAGAGTGGTAACCTATCTTTTTGATGTTAGAAAAGAAGGTGAAAATATTTTTCTGTCTTTCATCCCTAAAAAGTATCGAAACAAGATCCGAGCCTCTTTGGTAGAAGGTCTAGACCCCAATGACCAATATGTAAATGCTTTCTCTTATCCCTACAATCAAGAAAATGGTTACAGGTTTGAAAAAGCAACCTCTTATCAAGACTTTATGGCTGAATTCCTTAGACAAACCTTCAAACCAGAGGTTCTGGGCAAGAAAAGTTTTGTTTTCAAAGCTCTCGGGCCTGTACGTGAAAATGAAGTCAAAACAAAGCTTGAAAAGCTAAGTGAAGTGAGAGGGGGAATGGGCACCCAGATGCCCAATGTCTCTTACCTGAGAATTACCCAAGCAGATGGCACAAATATATATTATACGATCACAGCCAATCGTTATTATAAATCGAGGAATCAATTGGGGTTCATCGATCCCAATTATGAAAAGTCACAAAGAAGCCCAGAAAGAGATTCTCTTGAAATTTTTGAAGGAATATTTGTTAATTTCCCTGAAAAAATCTACCTAATTCAGGCCTCAGAGCTGGATACGTTTACAAAAGATTTGCAAACACTTGCAAATCGCGAACAATTTTTAGCCTTCAATCAAAAATATGGCTTGGATCAAAATGCTGAAAATTTCTGGCCCATTCTGGACGAAATAAATGCTACGCATATCCGAACAAACCCAATTCATGGCGGAATCATTGATCTTCATCGCTACGGAAGCTTGGATCAGAAATTACCACTCTAAACAAAGGGGTCGGCGAGTCTCAATCTGGTTTTCAACAACAATATCCCCAACAGATTTGACAAAGTCCCAGTCTTGGCTTACGAAATAGAAAAGGGCAACAATACGAACAGGATTTGACTTGGCAATACATCACCGTCATGGCTGACACCTGCTTCGAATGAGATCTTCCCAACCCAAAGGTTTCGCAACCGCCATAAAGTCATCGCTGGGCAGGCAAGTGATAGTGACCTGTTCATGCCTAAAGGGATGGGTAAAGCGAAGCCCAATAGAGGCCAAGAGTAGCCGAGAGCAATCAAAGTGGGCTTTGAAAATATCATTGTGAACTTTCTTGCCATACTTGGGATCACCAATAATAGGGTGTGAGATATGTTTCATATGGTAACGCAATTGATGCCTTTTTCCTGTTTGGGGTCTAAGTTCAACCAGGCTGTAGCGGCTCTTCTCATACCTGTCATTGGCAATCTCAAGCTCGCATTTTGCAAGTGTAGAAAGATCTGTAATGCCCTGTTGTATATTGGTTTTGAAGTATTTATCTTGCTGGGCTTTAACCGGGTAATCAATATGTGCCTGATCAGGCGAATAGCCTCTGACAATGGCGAGATAAGACTTCTGGATCGTATGATTTGAAAATTGCTCAGAAAGCCGTGAGGCTGCTTCAGAATCAAAGGCAAAGATAAGCAGCCCCGATGTGGGTTTGTCGAGCCTGTGCAGGGGAAACACAGGCCGGTCAATTTGAACTCTGAGTTTTTGTACTGCAAACTCGGTTTCTGAGGCATCGATCGGGGAACGATGAACCAGTAAACCTGCAGGTTTATGAATCGCGATAAAGCGTTCGTCTCGGTAAATAATGGGGAGTTCCATAGGGCTATGATACCATTGCAAGCGTGCATCAACGAGTGTGAATCCATTTAGCTACAGCCTGAGTACGATTCTTGTGTCTGGATCCCAGACATAATCCATAGGACAGATATATCCTCTCAGCCATAGTTTTTCATCCATTTTTCTTATGTAAAACCCTTTTGGGAAATCGTCATTTTGCTCTCGTAATGGCTTCGAAAATAGTGTGAGGGAGCCTTTGGGGGCTTTATTTTTTCCAGGCTCTATTACTTCTTCTTGTTGCAAATACTCAAGTCTCAGATATGGCCCCATATCCAATTCACATGGTTTTAGACCTATTTTTTCGCATTTATTAAAGATTTCTCTAAATATTGCACCCTGCGTAAAACCCAAATCACCAATCGACAATTCAATAATAGTTGTATTTTGACTTATTGGACTTGTTTTATACAAATCGCTTGAAAACAATACCTGTGCGTATTCATTTAGCAATATATTGTTACTTCTTAATTTAGAGAGAAGCTCTTCTTTATCAAGCCCGCCATAGCTTAGGGTTCTCTTTTTCACTTTTTCTTTATTTAAGATGATATCAATTTCGTTTTCCATACTATTGCTCCCACAAAAAATCGCGAGCGAAGCGAGACATCCTCATCCGCTATTGCTCAGCGTAGCAAGCTTTATACCTTTGGGGTAGTGGGCCCAAAAGGTCAGCAATGCTGTCTCCATGTGGAGTTTGAAGTTTTGCTACGTCTTTCGTGGAATGAAAACCACCGCATGAGGATTCAGGGTTTGGCTGCACGGAGTATCCTTACCCGCAGCGGGGTCAGTCGGGTGGTAGAAAGGCTTGAAAAGGCCGGGCTGGTTTTCGTCTGGTGAATAGGTCGGTAAAAACAAAAGTTGCAACCTGGGGTGACGCTCAAGAAAGCGTTCAACAGCTTTTGTTTTATGAACGCTGTAATTGTCCAAGATCATGAAAATGTTCTGTCCTTCAAAACGATGTACCACCCTGGCGTAAGAACAACAAAAATTCTGATGTCCGCTTGCGTTTAAATACGCGATAGACAAAGCTTGCTCGGTACGAGTCAATAGCACCAAAGGCATATACACGCTGGTTTTTACCCGAAGTTGGAATCTGACTCATCTGCATAAAGCAAGACATCTTCAGGCTGAAGAGAAGCTTTGACGGATTCAATCAAGGCCAATTTCTCTGCTTTTTGAGGGCATCTTGCATGAAATAGCGAAGCGTTGACACTCTTAGCTCCAGATAGCAGGTGATTCTTGCTAAGGGGACAGATAATTTTAAAGGGGTTTCTCTACACGTAAACGGCATAATACCGTATTGTCTGTTTCCAGGTCAGACCCCCAGATAAATTGAGCCCGAGAGTCCCAACTGATTTGATCATAACCGTCTTTGGGGCCAACTTGCGCTTTGCTATAAATATGGGCGGCCTCCCATTGGCTATCGTCGAAATCCGGGTCAGCCCAACCACTGGGTTCTGCCTGTGAGTTAAAGGTACAAGGGGCCTTCCCTGCCACTGGCTGGGAGACTTTTTCACAACTTTTATCCAAGGGAGCTTGGTGAATGACCAGACATTTCCAATTTGCATTGCTGACAGCCACTTTCTGACCTGTTGTCATGTCTGTAAATTGGGCAATGGCCCCGCCATCTCCCATTTGTTGATTGGGCTGGCCAATATATTCTAAGCCCGTATCGTTGGCTTTATAGTCTTTGAGCACCAGAGCCAAGACAAAGGGGTAATCACTTTTAAAACTGAAAGTTTCAGCGTTAAAAGAGCGCTCAGTGGTAATCGGCACCGAATCTTCCAGCAAGGGCTTCCCATTGAGGTAAAGAGAAAACCAATTATCTACCCAAACTTCGCCTCTGATGCTCAGGCTTCCAGATGTCTGGGCCACCTGTGCTGGGGAAACCCCTTGGGTGTTCTGGGCCGGGCTTGAAGGAGCCTGAGGCTGGCAACCCTGTAAGCCCGCCAGGCATAAAAATCCAGTCAAGAGTGTTTTTGAGCTGAGATTCATATTTTTACTCGCTTTCTTTGCTTGAGATCCTATTTTAATCTTTCAGATTAAGCGGCAAATAGCGTGAAATTTGAAGTTCCAAAGAAGAGGGCGTACTCTGTAAAGTGACAAAACCTTTGGAGAACGCCCAATGGAAATTATACCCGAATTTTTGAATCAGTTTGCCGGAAATTTCACACGTCCCACTTTCAAGTATTTTGTACGCTTGATGAAAGGACTTTTAGAAGTGCCTGGGCCAAAAGCCATAACTGAGCTGAATCGTGAGAAGCCAACCGTTTTGAAAGATGCGATTGCATGATTTATGCTACAACTATGTTGACAAACACCGGTTTAGAGATAAAGTTAATTTTCATAATATTCAGAAATAATTTCAAAATTTTCACAGCCCGAACTAGATTTCAGGTAACAAGTTGGCTTTCCGACAAGTTTACTGGGTTTGAGGCTTCTCTCCCAGCATGAATGAAGGGAAACCCGCTTTGTGAGAGTCATCGGTATTTATGCCACAACGCCTTTTATTCACTCTAAAAATTATTACTTTAAAAAACATTCTTAAATTTAAGCGTTAGATTTAATATGTTTAATCCAATCTTGAGTTCTATTCTCAGAAATAATTTTTTCTGTATGCTTGATAAAATCTAGTAACCACTCCCAAATGCTATTTTTATATTGGATAATTTCTCCATCATCATTGTAAAGATAAACAATTTCACTATCTGAGTTTGTCAAAATAAAATTTGGGTTATCACCTCCATATCTAGCAGAAATGACAAAATAATCTGATGGCATTTGAGGTATTTCTTCAGGACAATTTTCTTCTAGACATTCTTTGGTTATTTCTTGTATGTTATGCCTTATATTTTCGTTTGCTTCGATTAATCTATCATAATAAAAAGCAAATTCATATTTATCAATTAAAATTCCTGCATTATGACCAATTAATTTGAGGAAATTTCGATAGTTTTCATTAAAAAATCCATAAGTATTTTCCAAATCTGTTATTTCATCTTCAGTACAACCTTTTAAATCTGTTTCACTGCTGCATATTCCACTTTCTAATAATCTATTCTTTAGTTTCTCTTCAAAATGATTCATTAATTTTGTCCTTTCCCTTGAATAATTGTTAGCTTAATTCCTGGTCTTAACTCATTAAATGCCGGTATTGCAAGATTTCCACAGGAAAAACATGATTTTCTATCAACTAGAATTGTAAGTTCGCCCTTACTATCTGCTGATGTTTGCTTAAGTAACTGCTCTAAAATATTAATTTCACCATCAGCTTTTCTTGCAGTCCCATTCACATAATCCCAGGGTAGAACTCTATTTTCAGAAGTTCCGGGAGCAAATCCAGTTATGTTTTTTTCACCTGAAACACCCTTTAAATTAATAGGCTTCCCATCAATAGTCCCTTGAGCTACTGAAACAGATTTAAAACCATTTTTTATATTATCTCTATAATTACGTTTTACTCCATCTAATTTGGCATTTTCAACAGCCTCAGCACGAACAGTTTGTAGTATTTTTTCTTGTTGGTGATTTAAACCAAGTCTGAATTCAGGTAAAACTTTTTTTACACCAAAAGGTCTTCTTAATGTTTCGTACAATGAAGTAAAGGTTTCTTTTAAGGATGTTAACGCTTTACTTCCCTGTCGTTTGACAGCACTTTTTATACTTGATAAATAACGTAATGCAGCTTGAGGACTAACCTGTTTTAGTTTTGATACAATTTGAGCACTTTTAGCTGAAGTGTATGCAAGAAAACTATCTATGCCGACCAATGCTACTGCATCAGCAAGCTTTTTTCCTGCTTGCTTCAAATCTCCATGAGGATCCGATATTATATCCGCTGCTTCTAGAACATTTTTCGCAACAGTATATGAACTCGTGCCCACCCCAATTCCTAATGCTGTAACGGCAATTCCATCAGCAACTAAAGGAGCTCCAAACATATGAGCTGCAGTGTACGCAGAAGCTAAAACAGCCATACTTGTTATGACTTCCGGTGTCAACAAAGCTCGAACATGTTCTTTCGTAGCCTCTGGAAGGTTATCTATCAAATGTTTTTGTAGCACTTCTTTCGTTCTAGAAAAAAGCTCTTCATCACTCATTGAGATACGTTCTTGAGGAGATATTTTTGTAGCATTAGCATTATTGATAGTTACAGATTTTTGATGAATTTCACGAAGACGGATTCTGGATACCCCTTGAAATTGAATTTCACCATTTATAGGATTAAAATTGCTTTGCAATAGCTTTTTAACATTTTGCTCACTGGTTAAACCAGCAATAAATTGACTTTCAGATACAGTGATTTTTCCATCTTTATTGGCCTCTTTTAGCAGTTGTTCAACTTCATTTTGAGTAATACTACCACCAGGCGTTTTTTCCGCATTGGTAGCAAGCTCTTTTGCTTTTTTAAGTAATTGAGGGCTAATATTATTAACTTTAAAATCCATAGTTGAACTCCTTTCTTAATAAATTATGTATTATCAGTCGCCAAGACGATATTCTTCTTTTAAACCACTTGCGCCAGTCAAGTGGGTGCATATGTTGCAAGGCAAGCAGGGCCTTGAATCAGGCTCTTTTTCATGCGCTAAAATTTGAGTCATACTGACCTTTTTCGCCTCACTGTGTTATTCTCAAGGCGCAAAGGCGTATCATAATTGGGTTTTACCCTGATTGTCCTTGCAACACCGCAGATATCTTGCGACCGAAGGGAGACAAGATGATCTGCTCTTGTTGGCCAAATTTGAGTACCAAATAATTTTTAGATAAATGCTCATTCATGGTTGCGTTTGACAAGGAAGATTAAAGACGCCACTTGATAGACAAACGTCTTGGAAAATGCATGTTCTACAGCAGAGGAATTGTTCAAATGGCCAGATTTCACAAAAGGCTTCTCCCGAAGGTCGACTACGCTTAAATGAAGATGAACTCGGTATCTGATGGCTTTTTGCTGACGTTACTTGTTGATGAGCACAGTGATGCAATTCTAGCGCATCTGCTCTAAAAAAGGACTTTAAATCAAAGTCACGCCTTACAATTGGTACAGTTGTATTTGCAACACCACAACTATTACAAGAACTCCACTGATAATAATGGTGAGTGGTCAAACAATCAGAGTTTGTTGGACTATGTAAAATAAAGTGTTGAAACTCGCCTGTAACAAGATAAATGTGGTCTTCAGACGGTGTAGAGCGGTCTTTCAGCTCAATAACACTTTTTAAATCCTCAAAGCTCACACTACCATAATGGTGGTTTAGTGTTTGCGGTTGAAATTGCCCTCCTGTCATGTACCCTTCAACACGCTGGAATAGCTCATCTGAATATTGTTGAACAGACTGCAAATGGTGTCCTAAGCCTGCATAGTTACCTGGCATATCAAATTCATTGGTGCCCCTTATGTAACACCAAGATCCATTTATCGAGTGTAGAAATACCATAGGTGAAACAATAATTTCAGCGGCTCCTCCAGAAGATACGGTACTGGGCTTCTTATGCCTAATCAAGTATAATCCCCTCAAAGCATAATCAAATAAAGATGATTTGAACCCAATTTCACCAATGTTGATTTCGTGGAGAGTCTCTCTCAAATTAACATAAGCGAGTTCACCAAAAATTATATTTAGGTTGCTCTCAATTTTCGCGTGAGAAGAAAATAGTAAGAGCTGATCATTTGTGAAATTTGGTGTATCAGAAAAAATTTTATCAGGTTGTGTAAAAATCAGCAGCCACTCGCCATTGGTGATAGCCACTTTTTTAGGGTAACTATTTGTTCTAGAATAAATTGCCTTTACATATCCTTGAAGCTGAGGAATATGCGCTTTCCAAGGCCCTGAGATTTGAGCACCTCGCAATGCTTTTGCTATGATCTCTACAATTTTCTCATCTTCAGATAACCCATTAGTTATTCCTGCACGAACCAGAGCATTTGTAGCGGGGAGCTGTTCGCTTGGACGTTTTGCCTCGAAAAGCATGAGGGGTGTAATACTGGTTCTTTGTTGCTCAAATCCAAGATAATCAAAGTACTGCCATTGATTTCCTGTAACATGGCTTTGCGGCTCAATGACAGTGTTAACATACTCCAATGTTTGTCTTCTATCTAACCTGGCAGTTGTTGTATGCCAGTTGAGAGCATTCAGGAATGGATCTAAGAATGTTAATCGCAACTGCGCTTCTAAAAGGCCTTTGTTTAACTCATCTTCAGCAGATTGTGTTGCGGCTGGACTTAAACCCGCAGCTTGATTTTTTCTCGCAAAAACTTCTCTTATCTTGTCATAAATTGGGTTGTAATGTTGTTCGTACTCAGTTCGAAATTTCTTATAGAGACTCTCAAAATCAGTTGCATTTCGTGTTAAACTCACCGTAGCACTTCCTCGAGCTGATACGTAAGTTCCCGGGCCTCTAACCAGCCGGCGTTAACAAATAAATCTAGGATTTGTATAAGAGACGCTTGATTTGCTGAGTCTTGAAGTACATAACGATGATCTGCAAATAGTTTGTTTAATATTTTAATGATGGTGTCTTTGGCTTGCCATTCGTACTCATATCCACCGCCCTCACTTTTTCCCAGAATATAACTTAGATGATGAAATACTAAGGCTGGGTCAACGTGGATGCAGTTTTCAAGTAATTCAATTAGATGATGAATAATACTAGGATGCCTAAACGTGGTTAACTCTACAAGGAACTCTCCTATATGCTCTAAGAGAGATTGTAACGGAAGATTAATATCAGGTTCGTTTTCAGACAAATTACTATTTTTTGAACTTTTCACTAGATTCTCTGAAGCAAAATAAAATTGAGCTGCGATCTGATCTGCAACACCAATAATATTTGTTCTGATTTGGAGTCCTGTAGAAGAATCATCGCTTTGAACCAGAGATTCCTGCCATGAAGCCAACAGCCTAGAAAGAACTTCTTTAAAGAACAATTTCAATTTGGATTGGATACCGGCTTCTTGATTAGTCAACTGTTTTCGCAGTGAAAAGATTAGCCCTCGAAACTCTTCGCTATATTGTGGAAGTAGCTGTATTGAATCACCGAGAAACTGAGACATGCGTTTATTATTAAATATATATAGCCAAAGATGAATAAATAAGCATGTTTCTCTCACTTTTTCTGATGATTCACTCGTTTCAGGTTGAATATGATTAAATAAAACCTCTGTCATGGACTCGATTCGGTTTGGATGTAGTTTGGCGAGATTTATTATCCAAGGATTTAGTCCATAGAAGACTTTTATGCAAGTTTCATGCTGAAAAAATCCTTCTAGAATTTCCCAGAATAAGTTTTGATGGTCTCTATAAATGTTAATTAGATATGAGAGAAGTTGATAACGTATTGAAGGGTCAGGGTCTTGAGCAAATACCTGGATGGCATCTAAGAGGTCTTTATCTTGCATGTAAAGCTTGTGTCTTACAAGGAAAGTAATTGCTCGTGTCGTTGATACGAGGGGAGTAGATGAATATAATGAAGATTCGTCAAACTGTTTGTTTACTCTTTCCCAATCCTCTTCTCTTGGCAATCCTTGGGAAAGGAGTAGAATTTTTTTGATAAGTTCCAGGTCATTAGGTTGTAGTAACTGGGAAACATCTTCGTTTGCTAAGAGAGTAAAACATCCCTCCGTTAGGTTGCTCCATGCCTGTTCTAAACTACCTTCAGTGTTAGTGTCATGATTAAAGTTCTTTAAAAAAGTGAATAACTCACCTAATTTTATTGGCAACTCAATGGACAATGTAGCATGTGTTATTGAACCGGATTGGTATGCAGACATCATCGATTGCAAGTCTTTATTGAACTGTTTTAAACGGACTGTTTCCTGATCTTCAGGCGATTTTTTCGATCTGGAAGTGCCAAAGAAAAACTCATAATCCTCATCGTCTTCATCTATTGGCTGAAACCTACTTGAGCTAAACAAGGGAGTATTTGGAATAAACTTTTGTGAAGGGTCATTAAGTAATTCTTTAATCTCTTCACTTTGAATATTTTCAGGAATTAAACAAGTGATGAACTTATTTCGAGCTCTTTCAGGCTCATGTAGGATACCAGCACCATATAAAGGGATTGAAAGAATAGTTTGCTCAATTTTTTGCCTGTCTTCCCTTTCAAGCGTGGGATGAAGAATGAGAATGAGTTGTCCAAGCGCATAGGATGTATCTGGAGCAATGAAAAGCTCGGGTGTCCAAGTTAACTCTTTTATGAATAATCCAATGGCTACCGGAGATTTTGCCCCCCACTCAATTAATCGTTTCCAGAGAACAGCTTGGACATTGTTGTGAGTAAGGAACAAGAGCAATTTATACAATAGTTCAATGTTCCCAGAAGTACTTAAACTAAGAATATAGTTCTCAAAAGAAATTAATATCTTCTTGGCTGAATCTCTATCGTAGGTATCCCCATAATCCCAAATATAGCTATGATCATAGGCTATTTTGGCAGTAGTTCCCTTGAAGTAAAAGTCTCGAATAGGTTCGTCTTTTGTGTGGTGTTCTGTTTGTGCATAGTAACTAACAATGTGAATGAGGGCCTCAGTTGCTTCAAGGGGACACTTTTCAAGAAAAGAGTTAAAATCTTTAGCAAGTGAATATCGAACACCTTCATAGTCCTGCTTAACGGTCGAGTGAAGACCCAATATCTGTGATGGTGGCCCAATACTCGAAACTTCAGTGCTTGTTTCAGTATATTCAAATACTTTTATATATAGGTCTTTAGCAAATTCAGGTGATATTTCATAAAAGTTTTTTAGCCCATTAGCTATCCAAAACAACTCTTTGCTACCATATTGTTGAATATGAGGCATTCGAATTGCTTGCCGGAGCAAGGTGTCAGATTCAGTTGAGTTACTATGGAAAGTCCAGCAGACATTCCGGATTCCTTCTGTAGAGAAAAATAAATTCACTTCTGGTTGTCGCCAAGCCCAAGCCAATAGCCTTCGAGCAGATATACCTGCATTTTGCAATGCAGGCTCAGACGAGGGTAAGTTTTTTGCCTGTTGACAGATCAGCCGAAGAAGTTGACTTGCATGTACAAAAACTTCTTTTCGCTCATGTCGAGAGGCAACTTCAATAAATTGACTCCAAGACAAAATATCAAAAGAATCATTATTTTTCTTAGCAACAAGGAGCGCGCCAATAAGATGTTTGAGCATCTCGTCTGCAATGCTCATCTCCGTTTCGATTGGTGATGCCAACTTGAAAATTAGTGGATGATAATCAACCAGACAATAAGGTGACTCACTTATTGTCATAGCTGGGATTGTTTTAGCTATGCCAGACGCCTGGGAAGATGCTTGTAATTGAAAAGATATACCCCAAAAGTTTTCTTTGTCTTGACGCCAAAGATCCTGAAAGAACATGAGTAGGCTGGGTCTGATAAACAGCAGTTTTGCCGGTTCACTGAGAGCGTTAATTAAATCTTCGTCCTTCAGCCGCATTAGAAATAGTCTAAAAATAGCGTAGTCAAAAATAATATGGTGGGAAAATGAGAGATGCTTTATGCTTCTCTGTACACTTTCACTTAAGACATTTCGCTGAAGAAGGTATACTAATGGGCCGCTCGATATGGGTGAGCTTTCATCTAACACTCTCATTCTCTGCTCGGATACCATTGTGTTAGTCAGTTGAGCTAACACACTTTCTCGTGCCCTACTATCTGAAAAGTTTCCAATCACAACTTGGTTCCAGTATAAGTCAAGCAACTCTAAGCGAGATTCAAATAAAGCAAGTTTATCGATCTCTACATCATTTTCAAGTAGCTGAGCAATGAGTTTGAAATTGAATAAATTTTTGCATAGTTCATATAGCTTGCTATCAGTTTGCAAGGCCTGAATGAATTGATGAATTTTTGAGTGTTGCCGTGCTAAGCTATCAAGCTCAAAATTGGTAAGCCTAGGGATATTTATATGCGATACTTTTGAGAATTCTGAATCAACGAATACTCTCTCTGGGGGAGTTCCACGAAAAATTTGTCGCAAGGCATCACTATATCGTAGGTCAAACTTGCGTATCGAAACGATAACTTTCCAATGATGCGTTTCAAGCAGATTCTTGTTCTTGATCAATAACCGGAAAGTAGCTTGGGATTCAGCTGTTCGAGCAGCGTCCATTGCATCAATGATTAAAAATTTAGGTGAGGTTGGCCAGTTCTCAAGAATTGCTTCTATAGGATGTTCTAAACCTATTTCTTGTTGCAGGCTCGGCAAACTGGCCGCTTCAAATTGGTCTGCAAGAAATAGGAGATATGGTTGGGCTGTATGCTTAAGCTTTGTCACTAGATCAAAAATTGCACCTGACTTTCCTGCGCCAGGGTCTCCAACAACAAGAAGATAAGGATAAGTGGTGGCTGCATCTATTAAGGCGGCAGAAGAGCTTCGTTGAATATTTAAATTATTCTCGTGTGTTTCGTCAAGAAAAATACAAGATTTTTCTTTTAATTCGTTATATGCCCGCTGAGATATAGAACGAAGTTTTTCTATGTCTCTTTGAAAACTTCTGACTGTTTGTAGTAATTTTCCAGAGCGTAAAAATTCTTCCTGAAGCGCATGTTGATCTAACCCTCCTCGCAAGATACTCCTTTGTTTACACAAAGCTAACAACTGTTTCCAAGCATCGTCAGCTTGGTCTGGCTCTTGTAAGACTACTTGTCTGAGGAGGTTGAGTGCTTCAATCTCATTATGTTCACTGGTATCTAAATTAAATATCTGAACCCAAGATAGTTGCAGAATTTTGGTGAGCTCGTTTTGACTTGGAAGTGTACCTTTTTTATCTTTCCAACTTTGATTAAGATGGCTACAAAAAGTTTTTAACGCAGCTTCTTGATCTTTACTTATCTTAGAATATAAGTTTTGAACGGTTTCAGAACCAGTAAGGCCTCTTACTTTATCCAGTGCTTTTTTGAGATTTAATCGCACTGTACCTGGTGAACAAGAGCTAGTAGCTAAGATAAATCGCGATTTGTTGAAGGGTGTCAACTGAGCTGATTGTAGGATAGAAAAGTACTGTTCTACAAATTGATTTGCGACACTAGCTAGTTCAGATGTGGAAGTCGTTTCGAGATTTATTGAATGTTTTGCTTGTATATAGATTAAATCTTGCTGCGATGTAACAAGTTTTAAGTCATCAATGGGCTCATCTGATTCACAGTACAATTGCTCTAATACTCTATCGGAGGGCAACTCCCACAATGGTTGAACATTTTTTTCTGCCAAAATCTGAACTGCAAACCATGCTGCAAGCTTATCCTGATATTCAAAGCCACCTTGCGCAGTTGCGCCGCCACTCTGTTTCTTCTTTGGCATAATCAATTCAGTGTTGTTCCTTAGCAGTTTTGGTGTTCCAAAATGGAACCATCGAAAAAATGAATAGCCGATTAAGCATGTTTTTTTGGATGTGCTTTAATTTTATCATTTTGTTCTTGCTGAAATAGAGACTAAAACAATGTCTTGCGCCAGTCAAGACCATAAAATTAGTTGGCCAGCCTGGTGGATTTTGTGATGTAATAAAAGGGTTCATAAGCTCACCGTTATTAGGTTTGATGGCCGTCAGGTCTGGCCAACAATCAAAATCACTTGCAGAGCGAAGCAGCGTCAAGTGCATTTTGTGCGAGTTGGCCATTTAAGTTTTAATCAGTTTGCAAATAAAGAAAATGCTTTCATCATTAAAAGTATACAGCTTCTTAAATTCTATTTTTGAAGGTTTTTTTAAGAGATTAGACATTTTATATTCCGCTATATCCACCAAATCAAGACAATTAATTTCAGACAAGGCGGTTCTAATCTGTTTGGTTGAGTGCTTATAAGTAGCTATGTTGATTTTTCCATTATTTGTTTTAACCCCCATTGCAGTATACGGATGTTTCGCATGAATATCTGATATCAAGCAATGACCAAAAGGTTTTAAAACACGCGCAAATTCAGATAATGGAATACGTATGTCTTGAACATGAGTCAACACTCTTGAACAAAGTATCCAATCAAACGTATTTTTCTCAAACGGCAAATTACATACATCCCCCTCAATAAACCTTAATTGAGATTTCGTGTAAAGGCCTTTATGATTTTTCTTGTTTATATCAAGCATTTCGCTACTTATATCTAACGAAATACATTTTTGTTTTAGTGCCAGAATATCTTTTATATAGGGCCCTGTTCCAGAACCGGCATCAAGTCCTAATCCTAGGTTTAAATTTTTTAGCCAATCAATAACTATAGGCGCTTCATTTTGTTGCCAAAATTGATACCAGTGCCAAGACTCAAAGTATTTTGCAATAATATTGTAGCCAGCTCGAGGTTCAAATACGTCATCACTTGAGGGCAGTATTAAATTACTCATTATTTGCTCTTTCCGGGAACCTGAGTGGACTTTAATTTCTGAACCTCAAGTTTAAGCTCCTCAATTTTCGCTAGAAGCTCTGCGTTTTGCAGATCTTTAAGAAGCTTTGTATCTTCAATCCTCTGTGTTAATGTATAGATTCCAGTTCTCTCGTAAAGCCACTTTGACAGAAGAGGTTCGGCTGTTGCAAAAGCAACAATTAATATGAGAGTAACACTTGTCGACAATGCAAAAGTTTTCAATTTTTTCTCAGCATTCTCCGCTGCCTTTTCACTAATACTGGTGACATCCAAAAAAGTTTGGTGATATTTTTTAGCCGCCATTGCTAAATCGCGCTCGTAATTTGTTTCAGAAATAATTTTTCTTTTTAAGTTCACAGGAGTATTATCGAGCTTATGAAAAATCATTTTTGCAATATCATCTTCAGGGAAAAAAGTAACTCTCTCTGAAGAAAAATTAACCAAAAAGCAACTTAATGGTCCTTCATATCCAGGCTCAACAATACTAGCATTAAGTAACATTACGCCCTTACTAGATAATCGATATAATGGAGAGTATGTAGCGCAAATATTATCTGGCATTTTTATGTATTCAAGTGTTTTTACAATTTTAGTTTCTGAAGGGCCTATCTCATATACAACTTTTCTTGTTTTTCCTTTACCTTGGCTGTTTGAGGTAAGCCCAATAACTTCCTCATCTCCGGTTTGAGACTGAAACACTTTGCCAACCCGTAAGATATAGCAGCAATTTTGGATGTTTTGCGGGTCATGCTTTTCAAGCAGTTGGCTCTTATGTACAAGGGCCTCAATTTCTGAATCTGCTAGAACCACTCTGTTAATTAACTCCTTTTTTAGCTTTTCCTTATTATACAGCCAACCAACCACTTGCACCTGACGCCGCTTCGCTCTGCAGGTACAAGTTGGTTGGACAATATTCAAGGCGACAAACGAAGATCATAGCTTCTCATCAAATTTCGTTAATAAGCGCTGTCTAAGATAATCAAACGAAAATCTCTTTAACTTACCATCTTGGATAAACATACAATGCCCAAGCCTGTAATCATCCGAATTAGGCAGATGCTTTGATTGGGAAGGGACAATAATAAACCCCATAAATTTTCCTAGAACACCTACTGCTACACCAAAACTATTTTCAGAGGGTAGGATCAATACGCTAGAACAACCACCGATTTCAGTTGCCATCTTAACAATCATGAACTCAATATCGTCAGTCGTTTCAAAAAATCTATCATAAAATTTAGCTTTGATATTTGGAGGCAAACTGATTTTATCTGCCGTAATAATCTTTCTTAACTCAGAATGTTTGACATAAGATTTAAACGCTTCACCATAAGCAAAATATCCTGCTGCTAAAGCTACCTTCGCAACAAAAAACAAATCAATGCCCATCTCCATTTTAAAGTTGCATTTAATTTCTCCACCTGCAGAATCAGTTAGTGGCAAAGGCCTTTTTCTCTGAAGGTCAAAAATTCTAAGGCCCTCTTGCCCGAATATTGCTTGGGCAGGTCGTCCATCTTTTAATCGAACATTTTTTATAAGGGGTTTTTCATGTTTTTTACTGTGTCCTTTAGCTTTAAATCGGTCCCTTTCAAAAAGTACTAAAAAATCATTCGCAACATCTCCATCAATACTGGAACCAACTGAAGAGTTAAATCCCCTATCAACTTCAATCACAAAATCATCACATCCACCTAAAGACAAGGGAATAATATGCTCATAGTTAAAATCTTTTGTAATCGAGTCCAAATAAATACAATACTTACTCATATTTATATATCTGCATGTTTTGACTGCGAAAAAATAATATATCCCGTATTTTAGATCTGTTGTGACAGACACCTCGAATCCAGTTACACCATAGACACTTGATGGGCAAAATCCCAAAATTGGCGTTTTGGAAGTATTTTCTTGTGTGACATTTAGACCACAGATCGAGACTTGGTGTCATCACAAAAGGTCTATTCATTAGTAAGGTAAGCTATTGAAAAATTTTCTAGAGTCTTCTATGAAATCATTCAATTTGCTCAAAGGCTCAAAGTAATAAACATCTTGCGCAGGATAACCTTTGGATGCTATATCTGCACTGATATCTATATTAAAGTTATCCTTAAGTTTTTTCATGTATTCATCATCAACCAATCCAGATTTATGTGCATACAGATGACGATGAAGCATTAACTCTCTCAATTTTATGAAATCAGGGAATTTTCCTGTGTCAGTTAAGTCAACACCTATAGAGTCAAAAACTTTTCCAATTCCTTTTGTTTTTGTTGGAGCTTGAACAATTCTCTGAAAAAGTCCAGTATCAAATCTTCCACTGTGATCACAAAGTAAAGGATCAGTTGTAAGGCTTAGCAAACTTGAATACCCCTTTTTAAGGGTATAATAGTTCCTCAAGTTGAATTCAAGTACGCTACCCAATCTCATGAACGTTGCCATATCAAAAAATTTATCGCTTAGAGTACCTGTCCAATAGTCGTAGTAATTTGCGTATGGGCCTACTTCGGCTTGGCCTTCTGGCGAAATAATGGTTTCTTTTAAACTTTTTTTAAGTACTGGTCTTAGAAAAAAATGTGTTTCAGCAACTTTGTTTATTTGGCCTATCAATGCTTCAAGTGGGGTTGGAGTCATAATCTACCTCAATTAAAAATCATAACTTGCTTTAGCCAAGTTTATGGCTTCTGTTGGACACGTGCCCGATGGGAAATTTTCTTTGAGTGAATGATTCATTTCGACCTCGCTATCAGGTATTGGGTGCCCGTCGGGCATCTGGCCAACAGCGCACATGTGCTGCGAGTGAAGCGAGTCAGTACGATGTGCATGGTTGGCCAAATCAACTCATCATTGAACTGCTATTATCATGATTATTAAATTCAAATATAAAATTTAAAATTTGGTCTTATTTCTGAAACATTTGGATTTGAAACAAGTATTTCACCAACCTTGTCTGAAAATCCAATAGTAACAGGTTGAGAACTACCAATTTTACATCCATTATAGTTTAACTTGGTTAAACCCAAGATATCTTGAGCAACACTTGATGCAAGTGAATATCCATGCTGAATATCTATTCTTAAAGGTACCGGAACTTCCCAACCATCATATGTACCAAATCTTTGCTTATATCCGCTTGACCAAAGATATCCTGAAAAATCATCAATTTCCCAAAATGATCCGCGTACGATAGGCATTTTACCTTTTCTAAAAAGTTGTGGTGCTCTGAAACTATCTTGTCTAACTCTAATTCCGATAAGTTTAGCTTCAGGAGGACATGCGCTCTGATATCCATCAAACTCCTCTTTACTGATATCTGAACGAGAATGAAGAAATATTTCCTTTAACGGCTTTCCTTCAAGCTTTTCATAGGTTGCAATGACGCCTTTTAGTAAATTATGAGCAGCATCATATGTAAGATGAAAATCTTTTTTTTCGGAGAACCAGGGGCCATATTCTCCTTGAAAAACGATCCCATCCCCAGTATTCAAAAACATCTGAGCAGCACAACAAGCAGTTTGACTTGAGATTATATTTGAAGTCCTTCTGAATGCAATACCTATATAACAAACACCTTCTCTTGCCGTTGATAATCGCCAAGGCTTTCCACCACACTTATAATATATTGTAGTGGAAAGGTTCCACATTCTATCTGAAATTGGTGTTAATCCCCTCTTTCCTTTTTCACGCTGATCGCTAAGAATCAAAGTAGATTCCCTTATTACTTGAAGTGGAATTCTATATTTCATCCCTCTTGCTTTTAACTGTCGCCGGAAGTCAAGTGAGTACTTGTAAAGCTCAGGATCATAGTCATCAAGAAAACTTAATTGCCCAGCCTGTCGATTAGAAATAACAGATTTTGATATATATGCGCCTTCTTTTTTTGCTGATTCGCTTCTAAATTTATTCCATATTTCATCAGGAACTACACATATTGCAACACCGATTTGTTCATCACCTAGAGCAGCTTTTTCTAAACCTTTTAAATATAACTCTACAAGATAAGAAACTAATTGATAAGAATCTTTATAATTTGTCAATGCACTTATGTTTAAATCCTGAATAGGGTAAGTGTTTACTGGTTTGCTTGGCCAAGGGCAGTTAAATGCAGCATGAAAACCAGGAAACGGAGGCCATAAGGAATAATTTTCTTGAGGAGCATTAAGCCAAGGTAAATTCATTACGTTAGACCAATTCTCAAAAGCCGTTATTCCGCTTTTTTCACCGATAACAATGTAAGTAATATTAGGCTTGCTTGGCAAATCTGCATCATATGGCCCAAAGAGGGTCAATCCGTCATGTGGATCCTCTACTTTTTGACCATATCTGAATTCAAGTGTGGGCTCATCATAAGCAATTATAGATTTAGTCACCAGCCCCATCCTCACTATAAATTTTCAGAATCATAATCATCGACTACATCTTCCTCGTCCGAAAAATTACTAGCATCCTCTTGTTCAGCAGATGTCTCGGTCTCACTTAAAGAAATACTCTCCTCAATACTAATTGGTGAGTTAAGGATTATTAGGCGAGAATCTATTCGGATCTGCTCTTCACCTTCACCAATAATGATTGCCTCATTTTCATTTTCGAGAAAAGCCCTAAGAGCAAGTACTTTTGTCAACCAAGTGTAGTTGAACCAAAATTTACACACCTTTTTTCTTCTGGATACTACTTGTTTTCCCGTAAATGGATTTCCTTGCAAATCTGTAACTCTTACTCTAATTCTAAGAGTAATTATCGGATTTTTAAAATCTCTAGTGTTTAATGTAAGCACTGGGCAAACATAATATTTAATAAATCCAGTACCAAAGGCTCTTTGTCCAATAACAGAACTATATGTCTGCCTACCTGTAATACTTGTATATACAATTCTATTTTTATCCAAGAATCCATCGGGGAAATAATAGTCTTTGGAAACAGGACAAAAATGTAATCCTCTTGTTAACAAATAGGATTCAAGAGATTTTCTTAATAGTTCGTTGATAATGAAATTTGTTCTAATGCCTTTAATAGTATGAATGGTGTTTACTGGTATTTTGGTGAAATGCCTAATATTTAAATCACTCAGCATTTCTGGAGAAGGTGTTTGAAAGCTTAAATAGATATCAGGCTCAATAAATTTAAAAGGCCAATCACTTTTAAATCTAGCAAGATCAGAAGCTGTTGGTGATTTATTTACTACAAATTGGTTGATAAATTTAGGGATGGTCTTTACTTCTAAACAGTTAGAAATCAATTCTTCCTGACGATTTATTACTTTTCCTGGCTGCACAATAGAGTAAAACGCTGTATTAGGGCCAACAATATTATCCTTGGGGCAAAAATTCTTTTGAAGCGCATCTACTAAAATCTGAAGACCTAATTGCCAGTTGTCAGGAAAAGAAATAACTTGATTATTTAGGTTGATATTTGAATTTAGGTTGGTTTTTTTAAGATATAGTATAAACTTGTTTTTATGTGTTTCGTTAAAAGAATCAATTACAGCTAAAATTCGAATAAAATTAGCATCTGATTGCATTAAATCAGAAACAATCGGTATACAAAGAAAAGTTTCTGTTCTTAAGAAATTATTAACACTCTTGATTTCCTGATTAGTTTCAGGTACAGCAAAAGCTTTAGCAAAGTAGTTCAGTGAAAGTAGCTTGTTTGAAATCCAATCTGCAAATATCTTGTTTTCATGCGAATATATTATTGAGATGTATTTCTTTGTTTCGCGCTTAACAAATTCTTTTTCTATTTCTAGAAATAAAGGATTGAATATTTGAGGAAATTCTTCACGAATATCTGGATATTTATTGATAACTAATAATCGAAGTCTTTCTATGTCAAAAATATCTAACTCAAAGCCATATTCATCAGAGATAAACTTTTTTTGACTATCGAACTTTTCCGATTGTACTTTGGATGTTGTAAGAAACACCAATTGATCACATGAGTGGTCATGATTGTGAATTTTCCTGGCATCAGATCTTAGTTTAGCCTGCCAATCCTCAATAACACTATAAGCAAAAATAGTTGTTATGTTCTCAGATACTGTATAGTGAATTGCATCTCTTCCTTTATCTTTAGATCCTCCCAATGGTATTAGGTTAGGAAAACCTTCTCTTATCATTAAGTCGCTGCAAAATCGCTCAAACTCTGAATAGTCTGTGAGTTTTTCAAGACAATAGGTAGTCAAATTTGATGCCATTTAAAGGTATCCATTTTCAACTTTTTAAACTCTTAAATTTTATTTTGTTAAACTAATGGTTCGCTAACCTAGCTTAACATTTAGTTACCTGACTTGAAACAAAACATTTTACCAAAATTTACGTTATTGCAAGATAAGAATGGAACTCATCAAGACTTATAAACTCATCTACACATTGTTTGAGTTCGCTTGCAGCTTGACTCCAAAAACAACACACAACTTTAATATTTCTGCTTCGAATTTTGATAATAGCTGGAACATAATCTTTATCACCAGAAACTAGTATCATTTCATCTTCTTCTTTATTAACAATCGTAAATGAATCTTCCATCATATTGGCAACAACATCCGTGTCAATTTTTTTTTCTTTGTTGCTAAAATTTCTATCATAAACTACTACTTCAAAACCATTTGCTTCAGCAGCAGACCATAAAGAGTCATTTTTGGGTGGTCTTGATCCAAATAAAACAGCTCTTTTTATTTCTGTTTTTTCTCCTCCGGTAAAATGTAGGAGTCTCCCAAAATCAAATTTCCAGCTATAATCACAAATATTTTTTTGAATAGCTTCAGATAAATTTTTCGCTTTTCCAGATTTAACTGATGCTAAGTGCATCCCTTCAATCCAGACATTTGAATTATCGACATATACTAAATTAGCCATTTTGTGCTCCTCTTATTAAATATCTTGCTTAAGTCAAGACGATGCCGTTAGTTGGCCAGCCTGGCGGGTTTTGTGATATAATAAAAGTGTTCATAAGCGCTCCATTATTAGGTTTGATGGCCGTCAGGTATGGTCAACAAGTAATTATCCAGGGGCAGGATAATCCCATCACCACCCCCAGCCCCCCTTCTCAACACAAATCCCCATCAGCTTTTCAGCCTTGCTGTATAACTCCAACTTGCCCCCCAAATCAACGAAATTTAGCATTTTCCAAACAAATCTCAATGTCCATCTAACACGCCAAAACGCAACTTATCCTGTTTCCGTATAACTCCACAAATCGGAGAATTATACTTCTGAATGAACATTCCATCTTTGAAATCTTCTTCCGTATAACTCCACTCCAGGAAGAATTATCCATCCCAGTATCTTGCCCCTGAATAATTATTCGCTTTCTGTATAACGCCACATTTCGGAGAATTATTCAGTTCTCGAATAACACCATTATATTTTCTATCCCTTATGATATCTGCAATTGGATTTTCAATCAAGTTGACGATAATTATTACAATTTTTTAAAATTAGTCACAAAATAGCTCAATGTAATCACAAAATGAAACATTGTAAAACTTTTGTCATATAGGCCACTATCTGTTTCACCCCCCAGACACGCTATAATTTGAACATGTGCAGCCCCCTCGAAAAAATCACTGAGCTGGTTCAAACATCCCAATGGGATCAGGCCTGGGAACTGTGTCAGGCCAGCCTCAAAACCAGCTCTCAAAACCCTGAGCTTTGGGTTATGCAGGGCTATCTCAGCCTGGAAAAAAGAGACCCGCAAACTGCACTGCAATCCTTTTTAGAGGCACTCGAACAGCTGCTCACAGCCCAAGATCTTAAAGCCACAGAAAACTTACTGGCCCAGGTACAGCCCCTCTTTCCAAACCTGCCTGTTCTCAGCCAAGTTAAAGCCCGCTTATTGCTCAAACAGAAACAATGGCAGGCAGCACACCAAACTTTCTGCTCTCTCTCCAAACTGCCCCAGGGAGCTTTGCCCTTTGAAGAACTTGACCTGAGCCCCACCCCGCTCAGCGTTTACCCCTTCGAAGTACAGCACCAACAGACACAACTCAGCCATCTGCTCTCAGCTCAGGCCCTGTCCTCGGAATACCGCCAGTTGCAAAGCCACTGGCAAAACCTGGCCAATACCTTGCAAACCCATCCGCCCTTTCAGGCCTGCGACATTTCAAGCCCTGGCAGCCGCTGGCTCAAGCAAGCTTTCTATGCCCCCTCTCTGCCTGAATTTGAATCGGTTATCAACCCAGCACTAGATACAGCCTCCATTGAGAACCGTTTTCTTGAAAGCGGCTGGTGTACCCTCGATGAACTGCTCATACCCGAAGCCCTGGCAAGTCTCCAGCGCTACGCCCTGCAAGCCACAATCTGGCACAAGGCCTATGCTAACGGTTATTTGGGCGCATCCTGGCTCGAAGGTTATCATCCCCAACTGCTCTTTCAATTGGCTGCTGAGCTGCCAGAACGCCTGCCCCAAATTTTCAAAGGCCTAACGCTTAAAAATATGTGGGCCATCATCTGCGATCAGCGCAGCCAGGGAACAGGGGTGCATGGAGACGAAGCCACCCTCAATCTCAATCTCTGGCTCACCCCCACCAGCGCCAATCAAGATCTTCACAGTGGGGGGCTGATTATCTATGACCAACCCGCTCCTGCCGCTTGGTCCTTTGTGGAGTATAACCAGGCCGATAAAATGCCAGAAATCTATGCTTATCTCAAAGCCACAGGTGCAAAAGCGCAGAGAGTCGCTTACCGCCAAAACCGCGCTGTGCTCTTTCGCTCAGATTTCTTCCATGAATCAGACCACTTGAATTTCAAAGCGGGTTTTGAAAACCAGCGCATCACCAGTATTCAGCTCTTTGGGGAAAAAAGAACCCCCAGCTGAGCGTGCCCGACTGTCACTTGCTTCCCCTGCTAAGCCATGCTAAAACATTAAAAACAGAAAGGCTCCATCCTCATGCGTACATCTCTGCTTGGAATTTTAGTGCTTTCAGCCCTGCTGATTTCTGGCCCCGCCGCCCAAGCGGCCCCAGTCGGCACCACACCGGATACCCGCCCGGCAGCCCCTCAACAGCGCAAGCAATGGACCACCCAGGGAGTTTCGCTTCAGCTCAGTGGCTCGGGCCTGATCGGCAATGTCAATCTGCTCAATCTCTCTTCTTTGCTTTCCTATAATCTCAATCTCGACAAACACCAATTTTTTCTTGATTTTGGCAATCTCTATACCAAAGCGGGCAGCAACGAGGTCGCCAATCGAATCAACGGCTCGGTGCTCTATGCCTATAACGCGCTGGATAATTTCAATATTTACGCCTACAGCACCCACAGCACCGACCGTTCCATCAAGCTCAATTACCGTTTAACCAATGGAGCGGGGGTCTGTTTGCATAAAATCGCCTCGCCGGTTTTCAATCTGTTTTTGGTAAGTTTGGGTCTGGCCTATGAAAACGAATGGTTTGAAAATAATATTTCCCCCTCTGCCCTGCGCTCGGTGCTGAGGGTCAATGCCGTGCTACCACTGGGCGAAACCGCCGAAGCAGGCGTCGACAGTTTCTATACCCCTGTTGTCAATGATTTCGGCGATTACCGAATTTACGCCGAAGCCTTCGTCAAATTTCAGCTCACCCCCGATCTGATTTCGCTCAAACTTTCAGTCGCAGACGAATACGACTCCCGGCCGCAACCGGGAGTCATGAACAATGATTTTGGGGTCTTTGCCACCCTGGGGCTGGATTGGGGCTATTAGCTTGAAACTTTAACCTTCATCACCCAGTTCAGATCGAGATCCCCTGAGCCAATCGTCAGGGTTTTCGTGGTGGTGCCTGTCCAGCCTGTATTCACATACAGTTTACGGGTTGAACCATTTTCATAATAGCCATAGGCTGTAACGGCATGGCCTTCCAAACCGGGGTCTGAAGTGTCCAATTCATCATGAAAACCCACAATCGCAGGGCGACCATCGTCAATCTCACCCTGTACTGAATTAAACAGCGATTTGTCTCCGCCGAGGGTGTCCAGATTGGTTTTAACTGTCAGGTTGCGATCATCCCGCCCCCATTTGCGGCCAAGATAGGCCCAGATTTCTTTGCTTGAACCACAATTGGTTTTTACATAATCTGCAATTTTTTCGTGCATGGCTTCCACCGAAGAGGTTTGAGAACTGGCACTGCCGGCCACCGTATTGTAATCATTGTCGTAAAAACCATAGAGCATGCTCCAGGCCACAGGCACACAGCCCACAGGACAAGAGCTGGTCACATAGTGTTGATAATATTTGGGCACGCCAGAGAGCGATTTGCTGGAAGAAGATTTTGTCGCAAAACTCAAACTTTTATCAAAGGGGGCCTCAAACTTTTGCCAAGCCTGGGCAATCACCGTTTCGGTATCGGGGAAATAAATTAATTTTTGTTTTCCAGACCGGGCCAGCTCGAAATCAAAATCACGGCGCAGACTGCGCAAGGCATATTTTTCAGGTTGTTCAGCCTCTGCCAAGGCATAGGCAAAAGCCGAGAAGCGATAAAATTTGGGCTGGGCTGGCAGGGCTCCCTGTTTTTTCAGATAATCCTGTTCAAGTAAAGCGCGGTGGCCACTGCCCTCCGTGGAATACTCGGGCACGGGCGTGACATAGCGTGAGGTGTTGACGATCAAATAGCCCAACGCTTCTCCTTTATCAGACTGCACCAAAAACTCAAAAGCACCCGGCTCAGCTTCAAAACCATCATAAAAACTGAGCGAGGGCTCGGGCTTCAACTGTGCGTTCTGGTTGCTCCATGCCGATTCCTGCTGGCGGTTTTCTTCAAGAAAGTGCAGGGCAATTTGAGCCGCCTGGCTGGCATTGATTCGCTTTCCGGTTAAAAGCGGGCGTTGCAGTTTCACGGTGCTGATTTCACGAAAGGGTTTCGGCGTCACGGCATCGGCCTCATCATCAATCGCCATCGCTGGCCGAGAGGCAAAGGGTTCCTGAGACACCGCTGGCTTTTCAGGTTTCAGGGCCGAAACCAAGGTATTCAGATTGGCGGGAGTACAGGCACTGACGACACCGCTCAGCAAAAGCAGACTGAGAGAAATTTTAAAACTTGTATTTTTTTTCATGGCACTTCGCTCTCTTTCTTTGGATAACCCCATTATCTCTTGAAAAAGAATTCAGGACGAGGAGGCTTGTCACGCCAAATCTGTGAGCAGAGAACACCCTTTTCTGTGAGCAGGCACAAAAAAAGAGCCTCCCGAAGGAGACTCTTTACATTTCTTAAAGTTTAGCCGCGTTCAGCGATCGGTTTTGAAACCCGGCTGACAGGGCCTGTATAATCTGCGCGGGGGCGAATCAGGCGATTGTTGCCATATTGCTCAAGAATATGGGCAACCCAGCCACTGATACGGCTCAAAGCGAAGATCGGTGTATACAGATCGATGGGAATTCCCAAAACGAAATAGACGCTGGCTGAATAGAAATCCACATTGGGTTTCATGCCTTTTTTCTCAAGCATGTCTTTCTCAAGCAGATCTGACATTTCATACCATTTCATTTCGCCGTTCATTTTGCCCAACTCATAGGACATCTTCTTGAGATGCTTGGCACGGGGGTCGCCATCTTTGTAGACACGGTGACCAAAACCCATGATCCGCTCTTTGTTTTCAAGCGCATCATTCAGAAAAGCTGCTACTTTGCTGACTTCACCAATTTTTTGCAGGGTACGAATCACCTGTTCATTGGCACCCCCATGCAGGGGGCCCTTGAGGGTTCCCACAGCTGAAGTCACGGCAGAATAGATATCTGCCAGGGTAGAGACGGTTTGACGGGCCGCAAAGGTTGAGGCATTCAGTTCATGATCCGCATGCAGAATCAAAGCCTTATCCAGCGCTTCAACCGCGATAGGATCGGGATCACTGTCATGCATCATCTGCAGAAAACTGGCAGCAGTGCTGAGGCCAGGTTTGGGAGCAACGGGTGCTTTGCCACGACGAATTCGTTCTTGGGCTGCAATCACCGTAGGCATCTGGGCAATCAGTCGAATCGCTTTGCGGCGATTGGCTTCTGTGGAATTGTCTTCAGACTCATTGTCATAAAGCCCCAGCAGAGAGATACCGGTGCGCAGACGTTCCATTGGAGAATGCGTAATCGGAAGCTGTTTCAAGACCTCAAGAAACGCTGCCTCTACAGGACGTGCGTCGTTCAATTGCTGATTCAACTCATCCAATTGTGCTTGGGTGGGCAAATCATCATTCAGCAGAAGATAAATCACCTCTTCAAAGGTGGTATTTTCTGCCAGATCGTCGATATTATAACCCCGATAGGTCAGAACGCCATCGACAATCGAAGAAACGGAAGAACTGAGGGCAACAATGCCTTCCAGCCCCTTGTTGGCTGTTTCAGTGCTCATGTAAATAACCTCTTTCTGCTTTCTTCAGTAGCAAATCTACTCTTTTCCTTTTTGATCTGCTTACATCGTTGCGATCAGTATAATACGCTTTGGCAAAGGTTAGCGGCTGAGGAGTGCTGATTCAAACAAAAAAAGCCTGTCTTTTTAAGAATGTCTTATTTATTTGAGGGGATACTTTTACGTAAAACCTTACGAATCGCTTCAGCATCGGGTGCTTTGGGAAAGCGTTTGAGATACTGCGACAAATAGAGATAGACTTCTTTTTGCTTGCCTTGCTGTTGGTAAATGGCACCCAGATTGCGGTAGGGATCCGGAAAATTGGGATCCAATTTGAGCGCTTTCTCAAACGCTGCCTGGGCCTTTTTCAAATCCTTGAGTTCAATATACAAAACCCCCAGATTGTTCTGGGCCTGTACATTTTGGGGCTCTAATTTCAAGGCCGATTCAAAATGCTCAGCAGCTTCTTTTAATTTGTTTTGATTGGCATATAAAATAGCGACATTTTCATGCAAGACAGAATTGTTGGGATTAATTTTCAGTGCAGCTTCAAAATGTTGAAGGGCTTCCGAATGCTTGCCCATTTTCTGATAAATATTGCCTTGAACCACCAAAATGCGTTCATCTTTGGGGTGTTTACTTTCTGCTTTTTCAGCAGCGGCCAAAGCCTGTTCCAATTTATTCTCTAAAAGCAGGGTTTCTGCTTGGGCAATCATTTGTTCGGGCGGAACTTCCAGCATTTTGACAATCTGATACCCGGATCCGGTTAAGAAGATCAGACCAAAAATAACCCCGAAGGTTTTCATCATTAAATCATTTTTCTTAGCAGCCATTGGATTCAAATCTTTCTATACAGTTAAGGTGGAGCTGTTTGGGTAGGTTGCGTCCCTTGGGTTCCCTGAACAGGTGCTGCCGGTTCAAATGGCTCATCCGAATCGCCGGGTGACTTGAGCAGTGGAAAACCGGGGGGAACCCCCAGATTTTCGAGCATGGCTTTGTGGCGGTTGTTTTCATTCATTTGCTGCCAACGCACCCCTTCTGCCACGGCGGTAATCGAACCTTGGGCATTGACCGCCATGCGGTATGAAAAATCCTGCATAACTGAAACCAAGGTCGCAAAAATAACCGTGATCAAGAGCATGCCGGTGGTGGGCTTCATGGCAAAGTTCAATTCAAGGATATTGATCTGGGGAGCCACACGGTTCATCATGCCCAAACCAAAATCCACAACAAACACCACAACAATAATCGGCAGGGCAATTTGCACACCCACCGTAAAAATCTGTGAGGTTATATCCACCAGTTTACGCAGGGCAATGCCGGTGCCAAAGTCAAAGGTGCCAATCGGCAGAATTTCAAAGGTCTTGAAAAAGGCCTTGAGTAGGAAAAGGTGCGCATAGGAACTGATCAGCACAATCGTGCCCAACTGGTACATAAACTTACCAATGATGGTGGATTGCTGCTTGGTCTGCGGGTTAAACTGCATCACCATGCTCAAACCAATCTGAACGTCGATAATTTCACCCCCGGCCTGAATCGCCACGAGAATAATATTGGCGGTAAAGCCAAACAAAATCCCCACCAGAAACTCACGAATCATGAGCAGGATATAGGGAAAAAACTGAGTGGGAATTTCAGCTGGCAGGTTGGGCGTGCCCAAAAGATAGAAAAAAGCGAGTGAAAGCGCAATCGCAACACGGGCCATGCCGGGGACGGTGGCAGATCCCAAATAAGGGGTCTGAAGGGTCAGAGCCAGGGTGCGCGCCACCACCAACATGAAGATCGGAACATGTTTCTCTAGCGCAAAGACAATAATTTCCATGGCCCTAGCGGGTCAGGTAAGAAGGTAGGTTGATCAACAAATGCGTCAGAAACTGTTTTGCTGTACTCATATGCCAGGGGCTGATCAAAATCAGCATACTAAAAACACAGATGGTTTTTGGCACAAAGCTGAGTGTTTGTTCCTGGATCTGGGTAACCGCCTGAAGAATACTTACCGTTAAACCCACCAACATAGCGGTTAAAATCAAAGGCAAAGACATCAAAACAATCATCATGATCGCCTGGGTGCCTAAGGTCAGAATTAAACTCTGGGACATATGCTTTTCCCTCTCATATTCGGAAGCTCATGACAATGGCCTGAAGGATCAGGAACCAGCCATCAGCCAGGGTGAAAACCAGAATCTTAAAGGGTAGAGAAATCGTAACAGGAGAAAGCATCATCATCCCCAAGGCCAGCAAAGTATTCGCAACCACCAAGTCAATGACCAGGAAGGGCAAAAACAAGACAAACCCCATTTTAAATCCGGTGGTCAGTTCACTGACCATAAAGGCGGGAATGACCACATGCAAGGGCACATCGGAAGGACGCTGGGGCTTGGGTTGATTGACCAGGCGAATAAAGAAACCCAATTCCTGTTTACTGGTATGTTTGAGCATAAAGGTCTTGATCGGTGTCAAGCCTCTTTCAACGGCAATCGATTGGGTAATCTTATTGTCAAGATAGGGAACAATTGCGTCGTTGTTGATTTTATCCCAAACGGGGGCCATGGTATAGAGCGTCAGGAAAAGGGCAATACCTACCACCACCTGGTTGGGAGGATTGGTTTGGGTACCCATCGCTGTACGCAGAAAACTGAGCACAATCAAAGTACGCACAAAGGAGGTGGTCATAATAAACATAAAGGGCAAGACGGTTAACAAAGCCATGAAGACAATCAATTGCAGGGGGGTTCCCAATTCTTCAAGGCTCATCGGCTTGCGCATATCCACCGTATCCAAAAGGTTGGTTGGATTGGCCGGTGCCACAGGAGAGGTCGGCAAGGGCCCCGATTGCGCCAAAGCCGGTAAAGTATAAAACAGGAGGATCAAGGCCAGTACAGCAAATGAAGCTGAGGCCAGATACTTAATCAGTTGTGTTTTTTTCATGATCATCCATGTATTCCGCAAAGGCTTTAACCTGATTTTCACCAGAATCTTCGCCTGTATAATAAGGGGGCTTCACCGGCCCCAAACTGGTAATTGAAGATTCCGTCGTTCCAATTAACCAGTATTGATTCTCAAAAACCTGCACCAAATACAGGTTTTTACGTCCTTCCAGCACGCTGCGTTCTAAAACGCGGATTTGCTGACCAGCGGGTGTTCCACCTTTCACCAATTGAAAGAGGGGAAAACCCGGCAAGTTTGCACCTTTTCGGGTTTTCAGTTTCACAAGAATATAGGCTAGGATTCCCATCAAAATGATGAGAAAAACCATATTTTTCAAATAGCCTACGTAGTCAAACTGAAAGGGTTCCCCCATGAAACTTTAAAAGCGGTTAATAGCCGCCCTCATCAAATCCTTCCATTGCACCTGCATCACTGCCAGATTCAGAAGCTTTCGGCTTATGTACCTGCGTGATTTTAACACCGAAATTATTGCCAATGACAACAACTTCGCCCTTCGCAATCAAACGTCCGTTCACGAGCAGGTCAACAGGTTCGCCTGCCAAACGCTCAAGTTTGATTACAGAAGAATCTTCAAGTTGCAAGACTTCTTTCAGGGGAAGATGGGTTCTACCCAACTCCACCGTCACGTCCATCTTGACATCTTTTACCAGTTCAAGATTACCCAATACCCCAGTAACGGCAGAGGTGGGCAGATCCCGGACCAGGGGAGCAAACTTAACGGGACTTACCGTCATTTTGCGCGATGGTTTGTTTTGCGCTTTCATTTCTGCCACGGATTGAAATGCCTCCTCAAATTAAACAGTCAGATTATGCAGTTGATTGCCATTGCCACTATTAAAATAGGTTGTGGAAACCTTTACGGCCAGGTTACTGTCAGAAACAATCAGCTTACCTTTGCCTTTACGTGAGCCATTGAAAAGAATATCTATCTCTTCATTGGCCGGTTTATTCAGAAGGACAAGTGTGCCTTCTTTCAGATTCAGCCACTCTACCAGATCCAGGGTCGCCTGTCCAAGTTCAGCACTGATCTCGACAGGAACATTGCCCAACTCTCCGAAGGATTCATCCAAAGCAGAGGAGAGCAGCTTTTTATCCACAGCGTGGCGGCTGGCATGAGGAGCAAGCAGTTCACGAGAGTCAATCCCGAAGACACTTTCAAACTCACGACCAAACTCATCAATAATTTCAGCAGCAAGATTGTCTTCATCCATCGACAACTCTTCCATCAGGCGACTGGTTTCCAGTTCGGTTTCCAGGGCATCCTGCATACCGCCACCATCGAAACTGATAATCGCGGGATTCGCAAAGGAGCCAGGAGCCTGATCAGAGGAAATCACATGGCCTTGAGGCTCATGACGATAGTGAGTCCGAATCAGTTCATCACTGATAGACATGCCCTGAGGAGACATTTTACCCACCACGATCATTACGAAGGGAATCATCAGTCCCCCCAGGCTGACCGCATGGGTGAAAGAGAGGTCAGGTGAATAGGCCAGACCCAAGGTAGACAATAAGGGCGATACGGCTGGGTTCATGGCTTCTTTGCCAAAGAGCAGGCTCAAGGGCACCACAATCAGAACACCCAGCACGAAACCAAGGGTTGCACCAAAGGATGCGCCCATGGCAACGCGGGCCACAATATTCAGAACATTCATAATCGGGGCTGCTTCAGGTTCATCAATACGGGTCACCTTGGCAGTATCCACATGAATGGTTTCAACATATTTGCTTGAAAACGGGGTTTCAAATTTCCGCATCAGACCAAAGATCGCTCCGGCAATGGCCAATACAAAGGCATAACCAAAGGCGGCTCCCAGAGAACCCCCTAAGAAAAGCATGTCCAGAAGCGGGTTGCCCGTGCCCGGCAATTGAGCAGAACCCTGTGAGGTTTTCTCAGGCTGTGTAATATACGCGCCGACCAAGCCTACAACACCACCCGCAACCGGCTGATCTTTAAAGACTTGATTGTATTTATTGCCCGGAGCCTGTTTAACAGGAGGGGCCACTGAAGCAGGGGCGGCAACTGAAGCAGGTGCAGACACAGGTGCAACAGCACTGGCAGGAGCCACAGGCTTCACAGTTTTGGCCACAGGTTTCACGGCTTTGACCACGGGCTTCATGGTTGATTTTTTAGGTGCCACTGTCTTGGCAGCAGCGGGGGGAGGATCTTCCAAATTGAGGTCAGAAAGATCAAGCGGCTCTTCTTGAGCTTGTTTAAAGGAAGAGTAAACAATTTCTTCTTCGTTTTCAGAAGTATGGCTCATTGGAGCAACAGCCACAGGCTTGCCTGAAAGTGTCAGAGGCTTGCCCTTCACCAAACCGCCCAAATTCAGAAAAGAAACAACGAGCAGTACGAAAGAAATAGCCAAAACTTCAGGCCAGCGGAAAAAGCTGCGCACATTATCAAAACTGACGGTAAAGGTATATTTATTGGTATTGAGATACAGCATATTGTGGACAGAAAAACCCAAACCCACAACAAAAACCAGCAAGAATAAAGTCATCGGCATACTCAGGCTCTTCTGAATCACTGTAAAAACAGCCAGAAGCGCCAAGGGCACAAAACCAAAAAGGGTAAGCAGGCGATAACCCCAGGGGTGACGCCAAATACCAGGAAGCGTATATTCTTTAGGTGGAGGCGGAGGAGCGACGGGCTCAGCAGGGCCAGCTTCAGCTTCTTCAGCTTCATCCTCTCCCAATAAGGAGGCGGCGAAGGCATTGGCTTCAGCCTGCTCGGCTTCTCTTTCAGCCTGCAGAGCTTCCATCATATCATCGCCAAAAAGGTCGTCGTCTTCTTCCTCTTCGTCTTCATCGTAATCATCATCTTGAGAAGCCATCATCATAGGCTTTCTCAGTAGTTCGTCAAACAGTGGATCTTGCTGGTACATAGTCAAACTCTATCTCTCTCTACCGACATTTTGATGACTCATGACTCTGTAATCTGGACAGCCAGGTGACGTCCGTCGGAGGTTGTGCCTGGCATGCCTTTCATGAGGGTATCTTTGCCAACCTTAACGGTCAGCGGCCTATCAATCGCTTGTTCAAGGACAATAAAGTCATTGAATTCCATATTCTGGATATCAGAAAAACTCATACGGGTTTTTCCGAGCTCAACGATGACAGGGGTTGTCACATCATCGACCATGGTGATGCGTTCTTGCACCTGTTCAAAATCAGCCTCTTCACGTGTACTTTCCAGTACATTCTGAAGCGCATGGTACAGAGGAGCCAGATAAGGCTGCGGGAAAACAAGTGCCGCTTTCTGAACATCACGCGCAATCATGGTGACCTGGAAGGTAATCAGCACGGAAGGCGTATCAGGATTGATACCCATCAGCAAATTGCGAAATTCATCAATGGTAGGTGTATTTGGAAACGTAGCCAATTGCAAACTCAAAGGATGGAATTCTCCCCAAACAGTGGAGAAGGCCTCGGAGAACTGTTGAATTCGGTTATCAATCTGACCGAGCTCAAATTCTGTAATTTCATTTTCAGACTCAGGTGCAATTTCTGCACCGGCCTGACGGACCATCGAAATAACAGATTCTTTTTCAATGACCAGGGCAACACCCCCGACCAAAGATTCGCCAAAGCCCAAAAGGGACCAGACAGAATCGCGCGGGTATTTGCGCAGAACCTGTTGAAAACTCTGCTGTTCCACGCTAATCACCTGCCAACTAGCAGCTGAAGTGGGTTCAGCGGACAAAATCTCAGTTAAAGTCTGGGCCACCCGGTCGTGAATATAGTACAAAGCTTTCTGGTCATCACCGGTGAGGGGCCGTGACTTGACAAAACGTAGTGACTGCAGTGGATTATTAGTCAAAGTAAGAACTACCTCATTCTCATCAGGAACTCATCTTATACATAATACGACAAGATCTTTGGATGTACAACGTGGGTTCATCACAGTTGTAAGGATTATGATGAATTTAAAATATAATTTTAACAAGCTTATCCTTAGTTCGGAGGGATTGTGTTACATTTCTTTAAGATGCGAAGCTTTTTGATTCTTACGGCAGGAGTCTTGCCTTTCCTGGTGCTTCCGGTCTCTGCGCGTACGGCAGCCGCCCCTTCTGGGCTGCAGTCTGCGTGGATGCAACCGGGGCTTTCTGCTGCCCATACTGGCATCCAGGTTTTTTCCCTCAAAACCGGGAAATCGATTCTTGCTCACAATGCTGAGATCCCGCTCATGCCAGCCTCAAATATGAAACTGGTCACTTCTGCAGCTGCACTTTCCCTTTTAAAACCTGAGTTTCGTTTTAAAACTTTGGTCTATACCAATGGCAGAGTTCAAGGCAATACCCTGAATGGAGATCTCTATCTCAAAGGCCTGGGCGATCCCGAGCTGACCGATGAACGGCTTTCCCAACTGGCTTCAGAAATTCGCTACAGCGGCATTCAGAAAATCAATGGCAAGCTGATTGCCGATGATCAATATTTTGATCAGGTACGCGAAGGCCGGGGCTGGAAAAAAACCTATGGCGCCTCAGCCTATAGCGCCCAGATCAGCGCCCTGTCTCTGAACCGCAATACCGTCAATGTCTGGGTGCGTCCCGGCCAGCCCGGCCAGGCAGCCGAAATCGCCCTGGAGCCCCCCAACCAGTTTTTTGAAATCGTCAACAATACCCGTACAGGCGGCAGAACCCGTCTGCAAATTGCACGCACCATGAATGGGGGCAAAAATCGGGTCACCGTCACCGGCTCGATCTCCCCCCAGGCCCGCCCCGAAAAAGAAGCAATCAACCTTGAAAACCCTGCACTTTATACTGGCTACGTGTTTAAACACCAGCTTCAAAAAGCAGGGATTGTCTTTACCGGCAGCGTGACACAGGGCAAAACTCCCAGTGGCGTTTATGAATTGGGGCGCACCGAATCCCGTCCCCTGCGGGATATTGTCGGCGAACTGAATAAACACAGTATTAATCTGATTGCCGAAAATCTGCTCAAATACATGGGTGCGCTTTTTGAGGGAGAACCCGGCAGCTCCGCCAAAGGCGCCAAAGTGGTACAGGAAAAGTTTTTACAGGAAATGGTGGGCCTGGGCCCCAAAAACGGCATCAGCATGGCCGATGGCTCTGGGCTTTCGCCCCTGAACCGAGTCACCGCCGATTCTCTGGCAAAAATTCTGATGTATATGCAGGGCCAGTTTGATGTCGGCGTAGATTATATCTCTTCGCTTGCCATTTCAGGGGTCGATGGCACCTTGCACACCCGCCTCAACAGTCCAGGCCTGAAACGTCGGATTCGCGCCAAAACAGGTTTTATCAACGGGGTTTCTTCACTCTCTGGCTATTTACAGACCAAAAACAATGAAACCCTGGTCTTCTCATTTTTAATGAATCACTTCACAGGGGTTTATGCTGCACGCGCCAGTCAGGACAACCTCTGTGCCCGCCTGGTCAACTGGAGCAGCACGCCTTAAAGCTGAACCAAAGGTACCAATTGCAAAGCCAGCTCATGATTTTTTTCGGGGCTGGCTTCAATATCCAGCTTTAACACAAAAATAAACCGGCCCCGCTGAAACAGCAGGGTCTGGTTGTGTGCGTTCCAGGCCGCTTTAAAGACGGGCGCATTCTTCTGATTCGGTTTGGCCGGTTTGGCGGGGGCTTTTGCAGGCGGCTTTTCAGCTTTAAATAGCTGCCCAGCCAGCGGATCCGGGCTGCCATAGCCTGATTCTACGCCCCCCGCCAGTAAAGCCAGATAAGCCGCAATCGCCTCTTCAGCAGAGGCATATTCTCCCCGGATTTCGAGATCCAGCGAGGCCCAGGTGGCAAGCGGCTGGTAAGCTGCCCCGCCTCTTTGCATCGAGGCCCTCAAACGGGCCTCATTTTCAGCCTTGATTTGCTCAGCACTGGCTTTGGGCCATTCAAAATGACAGCGTCCCTTGACCTGACTGGTCTGTTGAATCGCCTCCGCTTTTTTAACCAGGGAATGAATTTGTCCGGCATTGAGCAGGCCACAGTCACGCTCCTGGGCCTGAGCGGCCAGAGGATTTAAACAGCACACCCCCCACAGAAATCCCAATCCCATCCATATCAGACGCATCTTTTCTTTCCCCCTTCACGATGGTTCAGCAGAGCTTGGTACAATACCCTAACAGCGCAGAAGCAAAAACTCTGTTTTTGACAATTTTTCAGGCGCTCAGCTTTGTTCTCAGCAAAGCCGACCGTCTGGCAGATCTGAGGCGCATGGCGCGCACAGACTTCAGACAGGCGTTTCTTTCTGCGAGAAGCTCTAGAAATCATACAACACGAGGAACTGTTTATGGGATATACCTATGTCGTTTTAGGAGCCGGAATTCAAGGCACCACCATCGCCTACGATATGGCGCGTTTTGGCGAAGCAGAGAAGGTGATGTTGCTGGACATGAGTCTGGAACAGGCCCAGAAATCTGCAGAACATATCAACCGCCTGCTCGAAAAACCCTTGGTAGAAGCCGGCAGCATTGATGTGCGCAACCGTGAGCAATTGCTTGCAGCCCTCCAACCCGCTGACAGCTGCCTGAGTGCCGTGCCTTATTTTCTCAACCCTGAAATTGCGGCCTGTGCTGTGGAAGCCAAAACCAATTTCTGCGATCTGGGCGGCAATACCGATGTGGTTTTTCAAGAACTGGCCCTGCATGAAAAAGCCCTGACAGCAGGCGTTTCTGTGATTCCCGATTGTGGTCTGGCACCGGGCCTGGGCAACACCCTGGCAGCCCACGGCATTGGCCAGCTCGATCAGTGTGATGAGGTACAGGTACGTTGTGGTGGCCTGCCTCAGAACCCCCAGCCCCCCCTGGATTATATGCTCGTTTTCAGCGTAGAAGGGCTGACCAATGAGTATTTTGGCGAAGCCGTGATTCTACGGGACGGAAAAATCGACAAGGTCAAAACCTTTGCCGAGCATGAACTTTTGCAATTGCCGGCTCCCCTGGGCGAATGTGAGGCCTTTACCACCTCAGGCGGCACCTCCACCTGCCCCTGGACCTTTGAAGGCCAGGTCAAAACCTACGAATACAAAACCATTCGCTACAAAGGCCACTACGAAAAAATGAAGGTCATGCATGATCTGGGCCTGCTCGATCTTGAAGCGATTGAAGTGGATGGCCAGCAGGTCATTCCCCGCCATGTCTTTCATGCCGCAGCCCTGAAAAAGCTCAATTTTCCAGGCGAGAAGGATCTGGTGGTTTTGCGCGCCACCTGCAAAGGCAGCCGGGATGGTCAGGCCAAAACCCTGGAATACACCATCGTCGATTTCTTCGACGAAAGCACAGGCTTCAACGCCATGTCACGCATGACGGGCTATCCCGCCTCGATTGTGGCGATCATGATGGCCCGTGGCCAAACCGAGCGCGGGGCCATTCCGCTCGAAAAGTCGGTGCCCACCGCTCCGTTTCTGGAAGAACTGGCCCTGCGGGGAATCAAGCTTCAGATTCAGGAAAGCTGAAATCATGGGGGGGCGGGTTCGCGCTATACTTAAGAAAAAATCCAGTGAGATCATCATGAAGCCTGTTTTCTATCTTTTGAGCGCAAGCCTTGTTTTGGCCTGTTTACAGCCTTGGGTCAAAGCCGCCCCCTCGCTTTTCTCGCTTAAAAATGAAAGCCACCAGACCGTGGCACAAATCGCACCTGAAAACTTTTTCAAAATCGGCCCCGCCCGGCTGGCCAAACAGCACTTGGAGACCTCGCCGGTGCAGTTGGCGGCCGTTGCCCGCAGCACCCTGGCCTATCTTGAAAAACATGCCCAGGATGACGCAGAAGCCGTTCATGCCGGGCTCTTTGGCAGCCTGGGGGTTTCCCTGGATCAGGTCAAGGCCACCTTGGCCTTTCTTGTTAGAACCGTCGAAGAAGATCAGGCCGCCAAGCGGCCCTTTCGCCTCAATGATCCCGCTTTTCTTGAACAGCATTTTCGCTTTTTTGATTGGAAAGCCGATCAAAAAAACGCAGCGGCCCACAAGGTCAAGGTCAGCGATCAGCGCATCCGTTTAACCAAATATGTGGTCTTTGAAGCTGCGGGCAGCCCGGTCAAAACAGCACAGCAAAACTGTGCCCTCTACGCTTTGCCCAAGGAAGAGGCCCAACTCAGTGCCGACGAAGCTGAACAAGAAAAAAGCCGCCTGATTCGCTACCGTTTTAGCAAACAACAAGTGGTTGCAGGGGCGGTAGACAAACTGGGAGTAAAACCCCTGGTCTGGGTCAGCCGCCAAGGGCTTGAAGACGCCCTGATGCAGGGCAGCCTGATGGTGCGTATGAATGATGGCAAAATGCGCATGTTCAATGTGCACCGCAACAATGGCATTGGCTATGACCGCAAAATCAAAGACCCGCGCCAGCAACGCCGCTATTGGTATTTCAAAGAAGTCGCCGGGATTCAGGGCTATGGCAAAGATGAAAAAATCATCGTCCAGCCCGCAGTGACCGTCGCCGGTGATGTGTTTAATCTGGGCTTGGGCAAATTGGTGGCCCTGCGCTACCCGCTTCAGGGCAAACCTGTCATGCGTCTGGCCATTCTGGCAGACACCGGCGGGGCCTTTATTCCCAATCTCTACCAATTGGACTATCTGGCAGGCGTTTTTCCTGACCGTGAGGCGTTCCGCAAAGGGGTTCAGCACCTGCCCGAATATGCTGAAGCCTCGGTTTTACTGCTCAAATAGCCATGCAGATTCGCCTCAGCACGACCGAACTTGAAATTGAGGGCCAACCCGGCATTCTCTATGGGGGAGAATTTCAGTATTTTCGCATTCCCGCCACCCTCTGGGAAGAAAGCCTGCGCCAATTGGCCGAGGCCCAGATAAATTTTATTTCCTGTTATATTCCCTGGATCTGGCATGAATATGAAGAAGGCCAATACGATTTTACAGGGCAAACCGTGCCTGAGCGCGATCTTGAGCGTTTTCTCAGCCTGGTAGAAAGCCACGATCTGGCCCTGATTGTGCGCCCCGGCCCCTATGTCTATGGCGAATACCAGGGCTTTGGCATTCCCGACTGGCTGCGCCAGAAACACCCTGAAATTCTGATTGTCTATGAAACAGGCCTGACCAGCAATGAAATTGCCCTCAACCATCCGGTTTTTCTGAGCTATACCCGCCGTTGGCTCGAAGCCGTGACCCATTATCTGCGTCCCCGCCTCGACAATGGACGGATTATTGCCTGTCAGCTCGACAATGAAACGGGTCTGCCACAATATGGCGGTGTGGCCTATGCCGGAGATTTTAATCCCCATACGGTTGAAAGCTACCATCTCTGGCTGCGCCGCTATTATCCTTCGATAGAGCACCTGAACCGCATCTGGCATAGCAGCTTTGAACAGTTTGAAGAGATTGAACCCCCGCGCAAAAGTGCCTTTGCTGCAGTGCCGTTCCGACAATGGGCGGCCTTTATTGAGGATTATCTGGTGCACTATCTCGAAAGCCTGAAACAGATGGTCAGAAGCCTGGGTGTGCAGTGCCTGCTCTATCTCAACGATCCCTATCTTTGTCAATGGCCCAATAACAGCTCAAAAAAAGCCCGCTTGGCCCTGACCGGCTACGATATCTACAGCAAGTTCACCACCGACAGCGAATCGACCCATGACGTACCCTTTGGCATCTCTTTCGCGCCAGAATTTTACCGCAGCCTAAATCCCCAGCGTCTGCTGATGGGGGTTGAAGTCGGCAGTGGCTGGTTTGATCCCCGTGTAAAGATCCGCAAGGAAGCGTTTCTGCAAAATGGCATGGTGGCACTCTTGCGGGGTATGCGGGTGCTGAATTGGTATTTGCTGCACGATTGCGTAGAAACCGACGGTATTCCCTGGGTATTTCAATCCCCGCTCGACAAAGACGGGCAACCCGTAGACCGTTACCCCGTCATGCAGGAAATTGGCGGATTTATTCAAAACCACGCCCCACTTTTGGCCCAAAGTGAAATTCTACAGAGTCCGATTGGCCTGCTCAAATATATTCCCCAGGGGCGCGATTTTCTCAAGTCCAATTTCAATGTCTGGAGCGCGCTCGACATGATGGACAACGCCCTCTGTCATTTTTCCGGGCTGACCGCCATGCACGGGGTGCTGCTCGAAAGCGGCTATAACCCGGTGGTGCATGATCTTGAGCGCATCAGCCTGCAGGAACTGGAAGCCCTGGATGTGGTTTTTCTGGCCTCGACCAATCTGATGGAACGGGACATGTACCAGAAACTTGTCTATTATGTCGAAAACGGGGGCACGCTGGTTTCATTTGGCAGCCCCGTGGCCACAGATTTACAGGGCGAACCCTATGCCCACAACCCCCTGTTTCCGGCCAAACCCTATGGGCACGGCAATAAATTGCAATATGGCACCAATACCGTGCTTTCGCAGGTTGCCCTGGATATTATGGATTACCAGATGATGCGCCGCAGCATTTCCCACAAACTCTCACTGCATACCCTCGATATGATGCACCCTTTCGTAGAATTTACCAAATATGTAGGCAAATCAGGGGCCTGGATTGAAACCGAACGGGCGGAGCCCTTCTGGGCCAGCCGTTTCGCCAGTTTCTGGCAGGGAGGCGGCATTTCACCTGTGCTGCGCCAACCCGATGGGGCTACCGTTGGGTATAGCAAGCGCTTGGGGCGGGGTCGCCTTTATTTTCTGGGCACCTTGCCCGGCCTGTTTTTTGACACCCCCGGCTATTACACGATTGAACCCGACAAGAAACAGTCGGTTCTGCGCTTCTTTGGGCAGTTGCTGAAAGAAAACGGGCTTTCGCCCCTGGTAGAAGGCGTGCCCCATACTGAGGTGATTCTGCGCCAAACCCCTGAAGGCAGTTTGATCGCGGGCCTGATCAACCGGGGGCCCGCCCAGGAAGTCACCCTGACCTTGAATATGATGCAACCCTTTCAAAGGGTCGAAACCTTGTTCTTGAGCCACCCAGAAACGGATCGGATTGAAAAAGCCCGTTATCAAAGGCTCAAGGGTTTTCTTTCCAAGGATGCTGTGGCCGTGGTGCATTTGCTCTGAAGCCGGCCCTGGCCTTATTTCATTCAGTGCTTTATTAACCCCAGACACGACAACTCACCGGCTGAAGCGATTTTATCGAACCCGCTTCAGTTTTCCTTCTTCTGTGACAATAAGCTCAGGTTTGAGTCCTAACTTTTCAATATAGGCATTGAAAATCCGAATAGCTTCAGGTTTATTGTCAAAATAATCCTCAAAAAAACCTGGATAGTCAAACTCAACAGGCCAGGCCGATTCCCATTTCTCTTCATCTGAATCATCAAAACTCTTCTTGACCCAATATTCAGGTATAGATGAATCAGTAATTAAAAACATACTTTTAGGATATCTGCAGGGGCCTTCTTGCGAAAAGACACGAAATCTATCTCCTTCAATGGCAAGAACATCGTATTCGACCCCTTCAACAAGATCTTCAGCCTGATGGTATTCTGATGATTTTAATGGATCAACTTTTACTTTCATAAAATACTGCGACACCTCAGAAAAACAAAATGACACAGAGGCACAACATTCTTTGTTCTAAAACCCGACAGAAACATCATTCGCTCTCTTTTACCCCATTAAACACATAACAGCTGGCTATTAAATGATTTCAAAATGAGGATTATAAAGGCATCCTTCTTGAGGAATTTTCTTTTCTAGATCCTGAAGTAACATATAACTTTGTTGATCAATGAATTTTAATCCACTTTCCCGAATTGCATGAACTATTTTAGAAAGCAAACCTTTCCATTCAGATATAAACTGATTTTTGCTCATCGTAATATTCGGTGAATTGTTAAGTGCAACTAATATTTCTTTTCCTCCGTGAATAGAATTCCAGACAGACTGTATTTCAAGAAGATCTTCCTTCCAACGAATATTCCAATCAGCTTGAAAAGTATCTGAGCCAAAACAAACCTTTACAAAGCCTGCTTCATCATTCATGATCAGATTCAGAAAATACAAGATATCTTCTAAAATAACGCATAAGTCGTACTTATAATCAATAGGTAACCAAATACCATTCCATACCATAAAAGCTTTTTCCGTAAATAGAGGAAATAAAAGCTCTGCGGCATCAAAAAGGTCGTTACAAACTTGCTTCTCACAGTTTATAACCCTGGGATTACTCACCTGAATATAAAACAATAGTTGCCTCAATTTTTCGATTTAAAAAACCCTTATTACTGTACATAGTACAAAATTTTGCCTTATAAAAAGAAACCAAACTTCTAAACAAAGCTCCCCAACTCAACACGCATCAAACAAAAGCGGAATGCTCTGGATAGGCATAATGCCAGGCCCACTGCTTCAAAGCATGAACCTGCTCCCATTGCCCGGTCGCCTGAAAATAGTCCAGCTCAGATTGCTCAGCCTTGAGATTCATTTCGCGAATTTCGGGCAAATGCTGGTTGTCCTGAAAACTGCCTGCCCCAAAATGAATGGCAGGCACCAGATCGGTCACCCCCATTTTCCAACCACGCGCTTCACAGGCCAGCGCACAATACAAATCCAGCCCCCAACCAAAGCGCAGCTCATAGGGCAGGCGGGGCAAGGCCTCAATCAGACGGCGATGAATCAGCGGTGCCTGAAAATCCAGCCAACGCACCCAACGCGTTCCCCCACTGCCCCAATGGTGCATTTGCCGCCAATAATACTGAAATTCCTGGGGATAGAGAATATGGGGAGAGAGCAGCGTCAGATCATGCCTGAGCATTTCCTGCAATAAACTGCGCACAAAATAATAACCATGCACGATCAGGTCGGAATTGAGAAACAAAAGGGCATCATATTCAGGGTTTTTCATCAAATGAAAAGCGGCGTTCAGCCCCCCACCAAAATAGGTGTTCTGGGGAAGTTCTATCGTGGCATAAACACTCTTCTGCTCAGAGCCATTGTCAAGCACCAGCAGGGTATAATCCTCACGCTCATAGGGTTTGAGCTGACGGTAGAGCACATCGGTATATTGCACCGAATTGAAATGAAGAATCACCACCAGCGCTTTCATTAGCTGCGCCCAAGCAACGGGCTGAATGAAAAGAACGCCCCCTGATTAAACCTTAACAATCTGCCAGGCCACCACATCGATTTTACGCACAAAATGCAAAAGCGTAGCCTCATGCGAGAGCTTTAAACCGATGGGCAGGGTCATGGTATTCAGATCAAACTGCGCTTCGGCCTTTTGCAGAGACCAAGGAGCATGGTGAATCTCCCCACAATAAATCTGACCGGCAGCGTCTGAAGTATAGAGGCAATAACGCTCTGTCAGCCAGTGTTCAAGTGTGCCCTTGCGGCTGAGGTATTCACGCCCGACCGGACGGTAAATAGCTTTCAGAGCCGCTGTTTGGGCGCGAAGATCTGTACGCTGGCTTTGATAACGGATCCAATCACGGCCTTCATTCTGTAGCGACATGCGGGCATTAAAATAAGGCAGACGGTACACACTGCGCGCGATTTCAACGGCAACGGGATTGGCGGCATCCAAACTGACAAACCACACCCCGGCCTTGTCTCCTTTGCGCACATAGGTGCGCACATTCAGCTCAGGAAAAGCTGAAAGCCACGGCACCGCAGGCGCAAATCGGGGTTTGACATTTTCCATGCGAAAGGGCACCACCGCAATCCAGGCCTGACCTTCATAGGTATCCAATTCTAAGCCCGCAGGCAATAATGGCAATAAGCTCTCAACAGGCACGGGCCAATGGGCAAAAAGCAGATCACACCAACGCTGGTGCATAATCCAAGGGCTTTGAGGCAAAGGCCAGGGACGGTGGTTGACCTGTTGGAGAAAAGCGGGGGGTTTCAGCATGGGTTGCGCCTTAAGGTAATTTGTTTCGCAGGCATTTTAACATGAGACCGAGAAGCCCAAGCAGAATCAGTTTCTTCACAATCCCCAATCGCTCACAAAACGGCGTTCCATGAAGGCAATCAGAAGAAAAATGGGCTTATGCTATGATGCAATGATAAAGATCCAGAGAATTCTTGAAGGGAGCGCACCATGAAATTATTTCCCCTGCTTGTAATGCTTTTTCTGACAGTCACTTTGCCCCTGACCGCCCAGACCATGCCTGACCGCCAGCCCACACTCAGTTCAGGCACAGAAGACACTGTCGGCATGATCTCCATGCCCAGTCACCACAGCGTAGCCGTCACGGTGGATCGGCTTGAGCGCCTGATTCGGGAAAAAGGGCTTTCGTTTTTTGGCAAAATCGACCACCGCGCCAATGCCGAGCGTATCAAGCTCTCACTGCGTCCGACTGTGCTGGTTTTATTTGGCAATCCGCAGGCCGGCACCCTGCTGATGCACCAGGAACAGAGCTTCGGCCTGGATTTACCGCTGAAATATCTGGTTTGGCAGACTTCTGATGGCAAAGTCTATATCACCTGGAACAACCCCTATTTTCTGGCCAAACGTCACGGAGTCGACGCAGGGCACGAACTCTTATCCAAGAGCAGCCAATTGCTCACCAGTCTGGCCCAGCAAGCTGGCGCACCGTAAGATTGCAGGGCGTCCCTGCTCCCTGTTATGCTGCCTGAGCAGTCTCATCTAGAAGGAAACAATCATGCTTAAACTGATGCTGGCCTCGCTCCTGATGAGCGTCTCCCTGGGAGATGCTCAAAAAGCACTTGAAAACAAAGACTATCTCAAAGCAGCCGATCTCTACCAACAGTATCTTGAAAATGTCAGCCCCGGAGATTTTGACGCCCGCTACGGGTTGGCCCGTTCATTGGCTTTTGCAGGCAAATGGGAAGAAGCCCTGAAAGCCTACAATGCCATACTCAACGATTTTCCGGGTGAACCCGACAGCCTTTTGGGGCGGGGTCGCTTACTGGGCTGGATGAAACGTTATAGCGAAGCCGCAGCCGATTTAAGCAGCCTGATTGAAAAAAAACCAGAGTATCACGAAGCCTGGAGTGCCCTTGCAGATATTTACCGCTGGGATCACCAACTCGAAGCAGGCGAAAAACATGCAGAAGCCTGGCAGACACAATTTCCTGAAAGCCCAGCCCCCTTGTTGGCCCTGGCGCAACTGCATATGGATTTTCGGCTCTTGGTCAAAGCCCGCGCCGATGTGGCCGCAGCCCAAAAAGCAGGCGCCAGCCCCGAAGAAACCAACCGCTTGCTCAGCCAAATTCAACAACAACCCGGAGCCTTGCCCTGGGAACTGCAGGGGTTTTATGAATTCCAAGCCTTTGTCCCCCATGCCGGGCAAGATTCCCGCACCCCCTGGAACAATTTCACTTTGGGCATCCGCCACGCCTTTCCACAGGGCTCGGTGGCTCTGCAAAGCCTGACCGTCAATCGTTTTGACCGTCTGGATCAGGCCTTTGTACTGGATGGGTATCTCAGCCTCTGGCCACGGGCCTTTGGCAATCTGCGTCTACAAGGCGCTCTCAGTGGCGATATTTTGCCCCACGTAGATGTTTTGGGCGAAGTTTTTCAAGAGTTTGGCGACAGTTGGGAAACCTCACTGGGGTATCGCCAGATGGCTTTCAGCAATGCGCCGGTTCATTTTTTTCAGGCTGGCCTGGGCCATTATTTTGGCAATCTCTATCTGCGTTTACAACCCCAACTCTTTCTCTCCCCTGAAGGCCCAGGCATTCAAGCCGCCCTCTGGGCCCGCTATTTTTTCGATTCTGCAGATAATTTTCTGGAACTCAGGCTGGGAGCCGGTCGCCAGGTCATGTTGGTGAATGCCGACACCCTGCAAGGGCAAAACAGTTTCTTCGCTCTGCTCAACGGACAGATGTTTATCACGCCACAATGGGGCTTATTGGGAACCTTGAATTATAACTATTACGATCAGTTCCCCCATATGCTGGGTTTTACGCTGGGCAGTAAATTCCGTTGGTAAGTCTTAGCTAAAAACAGGTGTAAAGGCTTTGATAGACAAGCTTTTCTGGATTCACGCCCGAATAGCTTAACCAAAAATTAAACCACATTAAACCATATTTTAATTTTTAACACAGTCTTAACAAGAACGTTATCTAGTTAACCTCTCCATAATAAATTTAATTATAAATTTATCTTCTTAATCTTCAGCCTGGTGAGGTAACGCCCATGCCCCTGCAACTGCAAACCCTGAAAGTTCTGCAAACCCTGGATACCGATCGCAGCCGTTCGCTCTCTTTGCAAGAACTCAAAAAAGCAGACAGCAACAATGATGGCAGAATCTCTGCTGAAGAAAGTAAAAAAATTGGCTTTGATACCCGAGATCTGCTGTTTATCAACCGCCGTATGCAGGAAGGCTTGCCCAAAGACAAAGCTGTGGTCTTTTCCTATCAGGAAATGCGCGCCCAAACCCTGGCCACAGAAATCAACGCCCATTTCGCCGAACTGGACAGCGATGGCAATGGCCTGATTTCAAAAGCAGAGAGCGCAAAAGCGATTGGGAATCCTGCCTTTAAAGGCGATACTGCAGCCACCGTGACCACCCTGTATAAACTCATGGGCGATTTTCAAGGTTTTTCAGATGATACCAAGATTCTGCCCACCCTGCCCCAGCACCCCTGGCTGGATAAGATTCCGCTGCAAATCTATGATGAACGGGGTTTGAGCCGTGCGGATCTGGACGCCTTTGTGGAAACTGCCCGCAATAAACCTGGAGATGCCCGTGTCTCTGAAGCCTTTGGCCGTTTTTCAATGGCCTCTTACCCCGCTCCTGGCCTGAAACGCGAACTTTTCCCCAAGGGCATTGAAAGCATTCGCCCCGACCATATTGAACAGGGTGAACTTGGCGATTGTTATTTTCTGGCAGCAGTGGCTTCACTGGCCAATACCCCACAAGGGAAAAAACAAATTCTGAATATGATCAAAGACCATGGCAACGGCACTTTCACAGTGACTTTCCCTGGCAAAAATCCAGTCAAAATCAACGCCCCCACTGAAATGGAACTTTCACTTTATTCCAACGCCGGCCAAGATGGAATGTGGCTGAGCGTACTTGAAAAATCCTACGCCGAATTAAAAAACCAAAGTTCCTGGGTGCCTTTCCTGCAACGCAGCAACCCCTACGATAAAATTGGAAACGGTGCGTTTCTGAGCGTGGGTGTGGGGGCTGTCACTGGAAAATCTACGGATACCGATGTTTTGCTGATTACCTCTCTGGATACTCTGCGCAGCAAGCTGAAAGCCGCAACCGCCCAAAACCGTGTCATCACCGCTGGAATCAACAAAAGTCTGAATCCCTGGAACGAAGGCACCACCGCCAATGGCCTGCCCATGGCACATGCCTACAGCGTGCTGGCCTATGACGCCAAATCTGACCAAATCACAATTCGCAATCCCTGGGGCAGCACGGAAGTGACAGATGCTTCTGGCCGTGTTCGTGACGGAGTAAATGATGGTACATTCAAAATGCCTTTGAGTGAGTTTAAAGCCACCTATTCCATGATCACCTACCAAGCCAAATAATTCATGCTCACGAAAAAGCCTTCGCTCAATTCTGAGCGAAGGCTTTTTCTTTGAAGGAAAACCTAAAATAATTGCTGGGCTCAATCACCCACACGGGATTTGCGATCAATAGCCGTCAGCACAAGTGAGGCCACCCCAAAGGCCAAAGCCAGGGACTGAAAAACCAGGGTTAATATTCGCAACATTTTTTCTCTCTTCATTTTTATTCCGTTCACGCCAGCGCCTTACTCCTCAAGCAAAGGCAATTCCTCATCGAGAAAACCCAAATCTTCCCATTGAGACTTGGTTTCAGAAGTATCGCCCTCTGATAAAGTTGCAGCAACCTGCTCATCTTCAAGCAGCTCAAGTTCTTCCCACTCAGCATTTTGAGGCTCAGAACCTGAGTCCATCGGCAATTCCTCGTCCAGAAAGCTCAAGTCTTCCCATTGGGCATCTGGGTCAGAAGCATTCCCCTCGGAAACAGTTTCATGGGCCTGTTGAACTTCAAGTGGCTCAGCGGCTTCCACTTCAGCATGTTGAGGTTCGGAATCTGTCGGGGTTTCCTCGTCCAGAAAGCTCAAGTCTTCCCATTGGGAGGTTCCTGATTCAGATGTATCAAGGGCTGGTTTGTCTTGCTCTGTGGCCTGTTCAGGCAACTGCATCAGAGTTTCCTGAGGGACAGGCCCCTCACTTCCAGGCAACTGCATCAGGGTTTCTTGGGGTACAGGCTCTCCGCCAGGCAATTGCTTCAAAATATCCTGGGGCACAGGCCCCTCTCCGCCGGGCAATTGCATCAGGGTCTGTGAAAGCAGCTTGTCTTCTTCATCCAGAAAAGCAAAAGCAGGATCTTCACTGTTTAACTCGCTCAATTGAATTTCATCAGCACTCGCCAGGGTTTCTTCAGCAGGCGCTTCCTCATCCAAAAAGTCGAGCCCCTTCCAACGCTGCTCACTCTCCCCTGAAGCCTCAGGTTCCAGCTCTAAATCCTGCCAACGCTGGCTCGCCACAGCATCCAAAGCGGTCTGATCTTCTTCAGGCTTTTCCGCAGCAACGGGTTCTGAAATCAACTCCTGTTCAAGTTGAATTTCCAGCATCTGCTCAGGCCCGGTCTCCAATTCGCCAATCCGATCCAGATCCAAAATCCAACGATCTTCCTCGCTGGCCTGAGTGGGCTGTGCCAGGGGCTGTGCACCCACCTGCAGATGGGCGGTCCAAATATTCTCTCCCCGTCGGCTTAAACGCACCAGGCGTTCCTGACTGGCAGAACTTACCAAAAGATCTCCATTCTCCAAGATCTGACAATGATGCGGCGAAACCAAAGGATCTGCAGCCGTCCCTTTGAGAATCAGAGTTTCATCTCCGGGCCGCACCCAAACCAGACGGTGATTGCCCGTATCAGCAATCAAGGTACTGCCATCTTCTAAACGGTGGGCAAAAGCTGGGCTGTTCAATTCTTCAGGCCCCGCTCCCGGAAACATCAAAAGCCCCCAAGACCAAAGCTCTTCACCTTTCAACGAAATTTCACAGACACGGTGCAGCTCCACATCCGCATAAAGTACGGTTCCTGTAGGCGTCAGCTCAGCATAGTGTGGATTCATAATCTGATGCGGCGGCCCATATTCCCAATTCACCTGGCTGTCTGAGGTTAAAGTCACCAGACGGTGGTTCCCTTCATCGGCCACCAATAAAAATCCTTGGGGTGTTAAAACCGCGCTGCGCGGGTTTTGTAAGGGGCCACGCCACTGCCTGCGAATTTTACGGGTTTCTAAATCTATTTCAAGGATACGGCCATTGCCAGTATCCGTCACCAAAAGGCTTTCGGGCAAGGTTTCAAGTCGATAGGGCTGAAACAACTGTTCGCCACTTTCTTTGCCCCAGAACCAAAGAATTTCACCTTGCCAATTAAACCCAGCAATCACATCCTGCATCAAACTGGGCAAATAAAACAGGTCATCCTTGCGGGAATCCACCAAAGCCCAGGTATCCACACGGGGCAGATCCGGGCGATGAATGCCGACACGCGTTTCAAAATTTAAAAGTTCCTGGGCATTGGCTTGCTGCCGCTGCTGAGCGATTTGCAGCAATTGGTTATGAAACCAGGGATACTTCGCCCCCAATTCCTGCACCTGTCGTGTTTCCAATTCATACATTTTGCAATAATCTTCGGTGCGCACCGTGGCTGAGCGGGGAATATCCAGTAAAACTGACATTTCGCCAAAGATTTCGCCCGCGCCCAATTCAATCACCGGGGTTTTATCCCCCTTGCGCTGAATACTGACACGGCCTTCAAGCAACATAAACAAAGAGCCGCCCGACTCATTGCGGCTGAAAACCGTCTGTTCTGGCATATAGGCATGGGCCCTTACCAAATGCGAAAGCGCATCAAAGAATTCATTTCCCGCCTTGGCAAAAAGCGGAAATTCGCGAATTTTCTGTTCCGCCAGACGTGAGCGCAATTCCTCCTGCAGGGCCTCTGATTTGCGTTCGCGAAATTGTTTGAAGCGACGCTGATGATCGGCATCGACCTGGCGCACCAGGTGAAAGAGCTGGGGAAATTTGACCACGGCTTTTTTAAATTCTCCCCGTTCCAAAGAGAGAATGCGCACCTCTCCCTTGGCGCGAAAACCTGGCTTGGGTACATTGGAATCTTCAGCCAGCAGGGCCTGTTGACCGCAAATCTCCCCCACCTCTAGGGTAAAAATCACGACCCCTTCTTCTTCAGCAGAAACCACCTCCAACTGGCCCTCCAAAAGCATATACAGGGCATTGCCCAATTCTCCGGGCCGTATCAGCCAATCTTCAGATTTTACTTTCAGGCGCTGCACAAACCCCGCAAGCGCCAGTAAATGCTCTTCGCTGGCATCGGCAAACTGATGAATTTTGCGCAGCTCCTCCAGCATTTCCTGCTGTTGTTTTTTGCGCACCTCGGCATTGGAGCGGGTGCGAAACTGAGCCCGCAGTAAAGATTGATCCGAAACCGTGGCCTGGGGAAAAGCCTGAATCCAACGGGTTATTTCTTTTTCAGGACTGAACTGCATCATCAGATTTTCACCCGCGAAGACCAATTCCCCATTGTGTAAACGGGTCACCCAGGTCGGGGCAGGCAGATCTTTCCAATGGCTGCCATGAACAGGATCCGGGGGCCAATAACGAACCGCTCGCAGCCGTTTTCCTTCAGGGCTCAATTCCAAACAGGCCTGAAGCCCGGCATCGACAATCCAAGTGCGTCCATCCGGCAGACGGCGGGCAAGAAGAGGCTCCTGTACGCCTTGTTCAGCGCCAAAGACTCTGAGCAGTTCACTGCGGGGTGAAATTTCAAGCACCTCTTTGCGGCCAGGATCTGAAATCAGCCAGGTATCAGCAGGTGTTAACTGTACATCACAGGGGGCCTTTAATTTTTCGGCATCTGGCGTTCTTAAACCAGGATAACGGCGCAAATGCCGACCGGAACGATCCAATTCCAGCACCCGTTGATTGCCCTGATCGACGATCAGCAGACATTCTTCCTGTTGACCCGGCCCCTGCTCCTTCAAATGGTAGGTCACCATCACAGGCTGACGCAAAGCCAATTTTGCTTTCCAGATCAACTCACCACTGGGGCTGTATTCAGCGACCCGGTTGCCGGTTTTATCGGCCACCAGAAAATTATGGTTGGGAAGCACCGTGGCATGTGACAAAGCCCCAATCTGCGCTTCTTTGCCGTCAAAAACCGTCAATAACTGGCGCCAGACGTTCATAATATAAAAACGGTTCTGTCCCGGCAAAACCACCAGCATCTGCCCTGGAAACAGCTGTGTAGAAGTTTCTGCACTGAGCAAATGGCGCAGGTCGCGCTCGGCCGGCAAATCCAGACGATAAAAACAAGCGGGGCAAGCCAGGCCATCGTCCTGCTCCAAAGGCGTTTCACACAGCGGGCAAATATCCTCAAAACGTATTGATTTGCCGCTCAAACGCAATTGGCGCATCACTTCCAAAACTGCTTCCCGCGAAATTGGAGTGCGCAGGGAATGGTTTCCCATGACGTCTTCAAGCTCGCCTAAAACCACGCGTTGGGTACGCAATTGTTTGCGCAGCTCATGCGCCAGTTTTTTTAGACGTTTGACTTCTTCATTGTGTAAGAGCAGATTGGTCAAGGTCACACGGTAGAAAGCCCAATTGAGCAAATCGACAATTGCGGCCTCGGCTTCAGCAGGTAAATCGAGTTCTTCGGCAGGTTCGCCGATCTGATCCCACAGGGCGGGATCATCTTTGGGGGGCTGGTAGACCTGGAATTTCCCCTTCTTCTGGGGAGCCTGACGGGCCACCTTTAATTCGGGCTCAGGTTCTTTTTCTGCTTCCTTAAAATCACTTTCTGTCAGGATCTGTTCTTGCAAAAGAAAGGCTTCAAAACTGAGTTTTTCAAGCGCATGCAGGGGATTGTCTGCCGTATAGGCCAAAATAGAAGGCTGGCTACCATCATGAATTGCAAAGCGCCGAATCGTACGCACACTGCTGGTTTTGACGACGTTAATCACGGGTGAGCGCTGACCAACTTCTTCCAGCCAGGTATTAAAAAACAAAAGTTTGCCATCGGGGCTGAGCTGCATGGGATCACAGGGCAAAATCCGCTGCATGCACCAGGAATCCCCCTTGATCTCAACAGAATAGGGAGTGCTCAGAGTTTCAGTGTCAAAATAGAGCAAACCAAATTGAGGTCTTTGGGTACAGATATACAAATAGCGCGGGTCGGGAGCAGGAAGCAAATTTCCCAGAACTCCCAGGCCTGAGCGCCAAATCTTATGCTTAAAATCCGAAAGATCAATCATCCAGAGCTGAATGCTCTCATTGTCTGTAATATATGCCATTTTTCCAGCAGAATCGAAACAAACATTCAAGGTTCGATTACTGCCTGGCTTGCGAATCTGCCAGCGTTCGAGGATCTCATAATCCGTTAAAGAAATTGCAAGCACTTCTCCTGCCTGGCGATGGCTTACAAACAGGGTTTCACGGTCAGGGCTTAAGTACAAATCCACAGCATGGGGACGTTTGTCCTGCTGAATCACATCCAACAAAAAATCACTCAAAAGCAAATAAGGATGGGTATGCAAACTGCTGGCCGTAATAAAACTGCGCTCTGGGGTCATCACCAATTCAGGCTGGCTGCCCTCCTCCAGTGAGATCGGGCGCATATATTTGCCCTCCTGATCAAGAGCAGCCCACTGCCTGCGCCCGCTTGTTGCAGAGGGTTCTGGACGCTGCTCTGTCAAGGCCACACGCGCGATTTCTTCGCCTGAGGGATATTGATTAAAATGCAAAATCAGGGTCTGCAGATCGACATGGCAGGAAATACCCGCAACCGCATCTTGCAAAGCCTGGCGTTGGGCCTGCCAAAGTCCCTGAAGTTCCTGAATCCGTTCTGTTGAAAAATTTTTCTGCTGGCTCAAATAGTGTAGCCAGCGCTCGGTCTGCGCTTCACTGCTCATTATTTATAACCCTTGAATATTGCCTGAGTTCAGTTATTATACTAGCGAATAGGATTTACTTTTATACTGCTCCTTAAAAAATATACCCAATTCTCACAGCCCCAAATCCATAAAATGCTGAAAAGAGGCTCCCATGCGCGATTTTAAACAAGAGACCGAAGCCTGGAAATTTTGGGATGCAGCCTGTGAAGCCCGTTATCAAGGGAATGAATTTCCCTATCCCTATATTCTGCAGAACCGCGCAGATGTGATCGCCCTGTGTGAATGGATCGAAACACAGGCCATCCGCTCTTACCTCGAAATCGGCATTTGGAGCGGAAAACTGGTTTCGCTGCTGCATTCCCTCTTTCAGTTTGAAAAGCTCGCGGTTTGCGATCTCCGGGACGCCGATAAATTTGGAGTAGAGATTAAAGTGCCGCCTGAAACGCTCTGCTTTTGGGGAGATTCCTGCTCCAATGACTATATGAACTGGCGTAAAAACTTGGGGGAAATCGATCTGGTCTTGATTGATGGCGCCCACAGCCTTGAAGCTGTGATGGCTGATTTTGAGATCAACCGCCACTACCCCACCCGCTATCTGGCTTTTCACGATATCGGCAATCCACGCACCCCTGATATTGTCAGGTTTTGGAACGCACTTCCAGGCGAAAAATGGAGCTTTTGCCAGCCTTTTTCAGAGCCCGAACTCCAAGATCTCGCCCCCATGGGAATTGGGGTCTGGAAAGTTCCCCTCTGAGGGATTGAAATCCAGCTTCTGAACACCTATGATGGGATCATCAGCGTCTTGAGCTAAATAGGCGAGGGAGAAAAAGAGCATGGAGACATTAGAGCAGAGAAAAGCGAATTACAAAAAATATTTGGAAATGGCCATTGATTTTGAAGAAGATGAAGAAATGCTTCAGGCGATTAAATACTACCGTGCAGCCTTAAAGTATTCACTGCATAAAAAAGATACGGATCATATTCACGGCAAAATTCAAAAATTACAGGCCAAAGCCCATTATGTCAGCGGAATGTTGGGAGAAGGACGAGAAGAAAAACCCCCCAATAAATTGCTGATGGGCTCGATTGCGCTGCTCGTTTCCCTGGGTATTCTCGTATTGCTCTCCCTCTTGATTCTCAAACCCTTCTGAAGTTCAAAGCAAAATCCGTTCCCGACGGGTCAAAGACAGCGCAAGACCTTTTTCATAATAGGCCTGTTCATTGATAAAAACAGGCCAAACCGTCTCATGCCCCTGATAGACAATCGTCTGACCATTGAAAGCAGAAAACAGAGGTTTTTGGGGATACAGAGGCTGAAAATCACGTCCCAACAGCCCCGGATAGATCATGCCAGCCAAAGAACCATCTTTCTGGCGGGGAAAATCAAGGTTCTCAAGCTGCCTGTAAACCGTCAGCTCTCCTTCATATTCTTCAGCCTCTCCCACTTGCCAGGCAGCAAGATAATCCAAAGCCGCCGCCACAATCTGTTCTGTTTTAAAATACAAATCAGCGCGCAAAGTGCCATGCATCATGGGGCCCACCTCGAGAGTCAGATCTCTGGCTGCCACAGAAGGCAGATAAGGGCTCTCTTCCGCTGCCTGGGGCATAAAGTAAATTCTGACAAGGGCATCCTGTTGCACCAAATGGGCGCAAAGCTGACGGGTCAAACGATCTTCCAAGGCATCTTCACGGGAAAGAATCACTGTAAAGCCCATATTGCTGGTGGTATTGTGTAAATCAATCAAAAAATCAGTCTTTTGAAAGCTCTGATGCAAAACCTTCGCACGTTGTGCCTCATAGGAATCCAAAGCCAGATTGGCTAAATCCGCAGGGCGAAAGCAGCGGTTCAGATCCTCTTCCACATAACGCTGGTTGCGCTCAATGGCATGGGGGTTGGCCAGACAGGTTTCGACCTGAAAAGGATACTGCCGAAAAGGCAAAATTTCTTTTTCCCATTTGCGGCACAGGTAAATCCCCCCCCATTCATTGCCATGGGTGCCGCCGACAATCAGCACACGCTGCATGAATTCAGTCCCACCAAAAATACCAGACGGTGCTGTCAATCAAAGTCAACGCCAGATTTTCAAGCGTTTGCACCCCCTGCTCAACAATATCCGGGCAATAGGCATATTGCAGGCGCGCAAGTTCACGCGCTTCATCCAAATTTTGCACGGGTCGGGCAATCCGCAGTTCAATCAGATCATGGGAATGACTCACCAATTCAGCGCCATAGCGCACAAACCAAGTCTCCATCAGGCGAATATGCACATCACTGTCAGGGCAGGCATTCCAGCCTCCGGTATGCAACCAGGCGGGCACTTCCCAGGAATGAGGGGTAGGCACCAAGGCCAGTAAAACCTCGGCATAGGGTTGGCGAGACAAAATATCCACATGAATCGCGTAATGGTGTTGGGGTTGCATATTTTCAGGCGTAAAGAATTCAGCAAATTCATCGAATTCATCAAGATCCAATTCCAGATCTTCTTCAGAAGCATGGGCTGCCAACCATTTCTGAAGATCCAAACTGGCCGCACTCTTTAAAACAGCCTGGGGCGAGGGCAAAGAATCAGTAAAAGACCAGCTGTTCTTCAATAATTCCAAATCTGATACAGGCCCCAAAAGCACCGGCCAATAGCCTGCCTCAGGTGTGAACGCACGTAATTTCTGCCAAGTTTCAATCGCCGTTTTACCAGGCAGGCTCAGAAAATAGAGGGGCTGTTCAGCTCCTGGAATGACTTGAGCCTGAAGGGCTTGCGAAAAACCATTCTGCTTGAGCAGATTCTCCAGCTCCGGCATGACATCAAGCAACCACTTTGATGGTGTGCAGACGAATATCCTCAGGACCGTTAATAAAGCCGCCATAGCGATAGACCTGTTGGAGATAATCCACCAGCTCGCGGGTAATCAGCTCACCGGGCACCAGAATGGGAATACCGGGTGGGTAAGGCGAAACAATTTCCGTGCAAATCCGACCCACAGAATTTTCAAAGGGAATGCGTTCTGTTTTGGCATAAAACGCTTCCCGCGGGGTCATGGCCGCAGGGGGAATCTCAGGCAAATCCAGAGTTTGCAAAAGGGGGCGCACCTGTTGGGGAATGCCATGGGCATGAAACTCCGTTGAGATTTGGCGCATGGCGTTGACCAGGCGCTCTAAATCACTGCGCGGATTGGCAAAGGTGACAATCGCCAGTACATTGGTAAGGGTTGCCATTTCAGCCTGAACGCCATACTTTTCGTTGAGCAGATCGAGCACGTCAAAACCCGAAACGCCCATTTCCGAAACATTGATCACCAATTTGGTAAGATCAATGGCGTGAATACCGGGCTGGCCAATCCGCTCACGTCCAAAACAATGCACACCGGGAATCTTATTCAGTTCCTGACGGGCCCATTCCGAAACTTCAAGGGCATGGCTCAGCAAGGTTTTTCCATGCAAAGCCATCTGGCGGCGGGCCGTATCCAGTGAAGCCATCAAAACATAAGAAGGGCTGGTGCTCTGCACAATCTGAAGCACTTTACGCACCCGTTGCACATCGACATGGCCCGTATCGCGCATATGAAACATCGAGGCCTGGGTCATGCCCGCAATAATTTTATGGGTGGATTGCACCACCAAATCAGCTCCCGCATCCAGGGCCGAAACGGGCAAATCGGGGTGAAAATGCAAATGCGGGCCATGGGCTTCGTCTACCAAGAGAGGTTTATGATAGCGGTGACAGATTTTAGCTATGGCCTGAATATCTGAAGTCACCCCATAATAAGTAGGGTGCACAATCATCACGGCTTTGACGTCTGGATTGGCCTGAATACTGGCCTCAACTTCTTCGGGGGTAATGCTGTCGTAAAAGCCAAATTCCTGATCCCAAACGGGCTTGAGATACACAGGGATCGCACCGCTGAGCAGAATGCCACCAATCACAGATTTGTGAACATTGCGGGGAATCAGAATTTTATCCCCCGGATCGCAGACACTGAGCACCATGGTATGGTTGCCACAGGTTGAACCATTGACCAGAAAAAAGGAGTAATCGGCACCATAGGCTGCGGCAGCCAATTCCTGGGCTTCTTTAATCACATGTTCTGGATCGTGTAAATTGTCAACCTCAGGCAATTCACAGAGGTCAATCCGAAACATATTGGTTCCGACCAGCTCGATAAATTCAGGATCAATACCCTGTCCATATTTATGACCTGGCGTATGAAAAGCGACCATGTCTTTCTTGAGATAATCACGCAAGGCCTCAAAAAAAGGCGCGCGGCTTTGGGGGTTGAGAAGGTCTGAATCTGTCATGGCGGAAGTCTCTGCTGTTTCAATCATGGTCTTAATGGTTCTCTCTGCTTTTGAAAAGTACGCATTGGCCCCCCTATTGTACAGTGCTTCGGGAAACAATGGTTAAGTTCACGTTATTAACTTTGCCTTTACTTTTTCTGTAACCCCGATCACCAAATCCGAGCGTCTTTCTGGATTACGCTAGCTTTGCGAAAGAGGTATATTTCATGACATCACAGCTTCCGATCCGCAAACAAAAACTGCATCCCGTCCGCGAAGTCAATCTCAGTGGAGATACCTGGCTGCACCAAGATGAACATCTCTGTGTCAGCTATTGGCATTTGCCCCGCACAGAATCCGATCAGGTCGCCCATACCCTAACCCTGACGATTTTCGACGAAGCCATTCAAATTCACAGCAAACACAATGCAGCAGGAGAAAGACTTTACTGGTATTGTGATCTGCTTGAGGTCAAACGAGACGAAGGGGGGTGGCATCTGACCGATCTCTTGCTGGATGTTGTGGTTTTTCCCGACGGCAGCACCCGCATGCTGGATCTTGGCGAACTGGCCGAAGCACTTGAAGAGGGGGGCATTCACCCCCAACAGGCCGCTCAGGCCCTGCGGCTGGCTGAAACCATTCAAGACTGGGCCAACCAAAACGCCTTTCCCCCTCCTGTGGTCAGCAACTGGCTCCAGGCACATCCTGATGCGCTCAATTTTAGCCAGTATCACTCCCCAGAAGTTTCAACTTAAATGGCAGCTTCATTTAGCCAATCCCTCAAGGTGCTGGAACTGGCCTCTGTTTTGGCCGGCCCAGCCGTGGGGCTCTTTTTTGCTGAACTGGGTGCAGAGGTCATCAAGGTTGAAAATCTGCTCACGGCAGGCGATGTCACCCGTTGCTGGCGATTGCCCCAGGAATCTTCAAACACGGATATTTCGGCCTATTTTTCCTGTATTAACTGGGGCAAACGCTCTTTGGCCCTCAATCTCAAAACAGCTGAAGGGCTTGCCATTATTCAAAAACTGGCAGCCCAGGCCGATATCGTGATTGTCAATTATAAACCCGGAGATGCCGAAAAACTGGGGGTCGATGCGGCCAGCCTGAGAAAGCAGAACCCCGGCTTGATTTACGCCCATTTGACCGGCTATGGCCCCGACAATTCCCGCGCAGGCTTTGATGCCTTGATTCAAGCAGAAACAGGTTTTGTCGACCTCAATGGAGAAAGTGAAGGCCCCGGCTTAAAAATGCCAGTGGCTTTGATGGATTTACTGGCTGCGCATCAGCTCAAGGAAGCCATCCTGATCGCTTTGCTGGAACGGCAAGCCACAGGCCAGGGAGCCCTGCTCGAAATCGGACTGTTTCAAAGCGGTCTGGTCTCTTTGGCCAATCAAGCCAGTGCCTGGCTTCAAGCAGGACAACTTCCCCAGCGCATGGGGTCTGAGCACCCCAGCATCGTCCCCTATGGCACGGTTTACAGCTGTCAACAAAATCAAAAGCTGATGCTGGCGGTTGGCAATGACGCGCAATTCAAAGCGCTCTGTGAAGTGCTGGGTTGCCCTGAACTGATACAAAATCAACGATTTCAGACCAATCCCCTGCGGGTGCAAAACCGCCAGCAGCTCCATCCATTGCTTCAAACGCGCATCGAAAACTTTCAACGCCAGGCTTTATTAACGCGTCTTTGGCAGGCAAAAGTACCTGCCGGTGCTTTGCATACGGTGGCGGAGGCGCTGGAACAACCCGAAGCCCAAGCACTGCTGCTCAAAGCTGAAAAAGCAGGCAGCTCCTATCTGGGGCTGCGCAGTTTGGCTTTTGCTCCGCCTCAAGGACTTGAAACACTGTTGCCCCCGCCTCATCTCGGGGAACACAGCCAAGAGCTGCTTGTGGCCTTGGGTTTGAGTCTTTCTGAAATTCAAAGCCTGGAAAAAGCAGGTATTATTTTAACTCAAAATATGTTTGAATAAAAAAATGAGCAGCAAAATACAGAGCCAAGCCCCTCTCAGCCCCCCTTCAGAAGGCATTGTCTTCTGGAATCTGGCGCAGGAACGCCACAGCGTGTTTCTCTTGGTTTTTGGCGCTTTGATCAGCGCCAGCCTGGCCTTGCTGATTCATGGTTTCAGCAGCCCTTTGACGGAGATCAGCAGACTCTGGCAAAGCTCTTTCTTTCTCTTTTACCTGAGTCTGGCCTACAGTCTTTGGAACCTTCACAAAAGCCTTTTTCTGCTGCAGAGTTTTCTGCTCTTGGGTTTCAGCATTGGGCTGAATGGATTGCCCTTATTACAGCCTGAAATATTTACGGTTCTGCATCTTGAAGCACTTCAAAATTTTCTGCTCTTTGACAGCCAAACCCTTTTGCCTTGGCAAATCCCCTTCAACTATCTGGTGATCCCCTTTACAGCCCTGTGGCTGCTTTTCTACCGTTCACTGAAACCCTGGTTCATGCCAACACCGGAAGATTAAGAGAGCTTTGCACATCTCAAATCCGTTAAGTTGACACATTTGGCAGAGCGTCTGCCTAAAAAACTCACCCCTTAAGACGCTTTGCCGCTGAATTTCAAACATGAAAAAAGCTGGAGAAAATTCTCCAGCTTTTTAGCTTCTATGACAGTGTCTGAGGTTTTAGCCTACAGTGGCTTCAGAAGCTTCTGTACTGGCAGCTTCAGAGCTCTCAGAAGCAGCAGTTTCAGTCCCTTCAGAAGCAGCGGCTTCTGTGGTGCCTTCGGCTTCAGCTTCAACTTCAGCTTCAACACTGACTTCCACTGCTGTGGTTTCAGAGCCTTGTGCTTCAACCGTCACAGTAGCAGTGGTTTCTGCCGTGGTGGTGCTGCTGGCAGACTCTTCAACCGTCACCGTGGTCTGGGTCGCTGCATCGGTACAAGAAGAGGTCACTTCACCGGCTGCGCTGGCACCGAAGGTCAGATTGCGGGTGGTGGAGGTGCCATCAGCCTTGGTCCAGGTAATTGTGCCCGTACCCGTGGCTGAACCATCAGCAGCGACCACATGCTGACGCTGAACTTCACGCTTGCGACCATCTTTCCAGGTGGTGGTCGATTCTACAGAAACTGTCCGGCTGCCATCGGCATTGACGGTGACGGTACGGTGTACTGAACGCGTATAGTTTTTGTGGCTTGCATCCAGTTTGAAATCCAGGCTGACCAGTTTGCCGTCCATGGTGGTGCGGGAGAGGTAGGTATCACGTTTCAAACCAATTTTGGTATTTTCAAAGGAAACCTTTACAATCTCGGTGGTGCTGCCATCCTCGTTGGTGACGGTCTGTTTGTCGCTGGTGCGCACAATATTGTTCTTGCGACGCATTTGCTGGGCTTTGTCTTTGGCGACTTCTTTGGCAGCCTGCAGTTTATCTTTGACCTTGGCCACACGGGCTTCGATTTTTTCTTTTTTCTGCTGCATAGCGGCTTTGGCTTCAGCTTTGAATTTTACGGGATCAATCGTAATCGTGCCATCCTCATTCACAGTCACTGCCCCAGAGGCTTTAAACTGAGCCTTGAGGGTAGAGATATCTTCTTTTTTGGGTTTTAAATTGGCTTTGGCACGCTCTTGAGCTGCTTTCGCTTTTTCTTTGCCCAAGGCCATACGCATCCGAACCATCGGGCGAGCAGCAGAAGCACGATCAGAAGCCGCCGCAGGGCGAGCCAGTCCCAAGCCAGCAGCAAAAACTTCGCCTTTTTCAGAACGCTCCAGGCCTTCCATTTTAATACTGAAACCACTGCCTGCAGCAGCTGTGCTGGCATCAGAATAAAGCGCTTCGTCATCATGCAGGGCGATTAAATCAGATTGCATGGTGCTGGCAACCGTTGAAGTGCTGGCAGCAGGAGTGGTTGTACTGGGAGTCGTGGTAGAACCACTGGGAGTGGTAGTAGAACCACTGGGGCTGGTCACCGTCGTGCCCGTGTTTACAGCGCCAGGAACCGTTGCTTTCGGGGCACAAGCCGCAAAAACACTTAAAGCCATACTGGCGGCAACAGTCATTTGAATCAGGTGCTTAGCATTTTTCATGATTATAGATTCTCCTCGTAATAATTGAATGAGTGATGGACTCTGTATATATTTAACAATTTTCTTGACAACTTGTCAAGCTAATTTTCAAATATTTTTATTTCCTGCCGGGATTGTTCGTTTTATCACACTTTGTCAAGTTAACATGATCAAAAACCAGAATCCAGATCAGCCACTGCTTTGCCACAAAAATCCGTCTAATGAGCCCCCCTTTTGCTGGGTGCGCCAGATATACCCATATGGGCAGAGCTCCCCCACCTAACCTTGAGCAGTTCGCGAATGAAAGTGAACCCTACAGATCAGGACAACAGAGATAAGAAAGGGGATTTACTGCGTGTTCGGTAAAACGAAAAAAAGCAGGAGATCAGATGATCTCCTGCTTTAAATATATCCAGAAAAAGAATCTAAGTTTTTGAAAACCTAGCCAGCGCTTGCTTCAGAGCTCTCAGAAGCAGTCGTTTCAGTCCCTTCAGAAGCAGCGGCTTCTGTGGTGCCTTCGGCTTCAGCTTCAACTTCAGCTTCAACACTGACTTCAACAGCTGTGGTTTCAGAACCTTGCGCTTCCACGGTTACGGTGGCTGTGCTTTCTGCTGAGGCACTGCTGCTGGCAGACTCTTCAACCGTGACGGTGGTCTGTGTCGCAGGATCCATGCAGGAAGAGGTTACTTCACCGGCCGCGCTGGCACCGAAGGTCAGATTGCGGGTGGTGGAGGTGCCATCAGCCTTGGTCCAGGTAATCGTGCCTGTACCCGTGGCTGAACCATCAGCAGCGACCACATGCTGACGCTGAACTTCACGCTTGCGACCATCTTTCCAGGTGGTGGTAGATTCTACAGAAACTGTCCGGCTGCCATCGGCATTGACGGTGACGGTGCGATGTACTGAACGCGTATAATTGGTGGCTGTTGCATCCAGTTTGAAATCCAGGCTGACCAATTTGCCGTCCATGGTGGTGCGGGAGATATAGGTATCACGTTTCAAACCAATTTTGGTATTTTCAAAGGAAACCTTTACAATCTCGGTGGTGCTGCCATCCTCGTTGGTGACGGTCTGTTTGTCGCTGGTGCGCACAATATTGTTCTTGCGGCGCATCTGCTGAACTTTGTCTTTAGCGACTTCTTTAGCAGCTTGCAGTTTATCTTTGACCTTGGCCACACGGGCTTCGATTTTTTCTTTTTTCTGCTGCATAGCGGCTTTGGCTTCAGCTTTGAATTTTACGGGATCAATCGTAATCGTGCCATCTTCATTCACAGTCACTGCCCCAGAGGCTTGAAATTGGGCTTTGAGGGTGGCAATATTTTCTTTTTTCGCCATCAATTTGGCTTTGGCACGGGCCTGGGCTTCCATGGCTTTGTCTTTTGCCAAGGCCACGCGGGCACGGGCAGCAAGGGTAGCAGCAGGGCGGGCAACGCCGGTGGCTGTTGCGACAGGGCGAGCCAGTCCCAAGCCAGCAGCAGAGACTTCACCTTTGGCGGGATCTACGGGAATATTCAGAGCCTTGGTGCTGAAACCACTGTCAGCAGCAGCTGTGCTGGCGTCAGAATAAACGGCTTCATCGTCATGCAGAGCGATCAAATCAGATTGCATGGTGCTGGCAACCGTTGAAGTGCTGGCAGCGGGAGTGCTTGTACTGGGAGTCGTGGTAGAACCACTGGGAGTGGTAGTAGAACCACTGGGGGTCGTGGTAGAACCACTGGGGGTGGTCACCGTCGTGCCCGTGTTTACAGCGCCAGGAACCGTTGCTTTCGGGGCACAAGCCGCAAAAACACTTAAAGCCATACTGGCGGCAACAGTCATTTGAATCAGGTGCTTAGCATTTTTCATGATTATAGATTCTCCTCGTGATAATTGAATGAGTGATGGACTCTGTCCTTATTTAATAATTTTCTTGACAACTTGTCAAGCTAATTTTCAAAAATTTTTACTCCCTGCTGGGATCTGTTACTTTGATCACTCTTTGTCAGGTTAACATGATCAAAAGTCAGAATCCAGATCGAAACCTTGATCTTGTACAGAAAAGCATGCAGAAAGAGTACAATGAGGGCATGCCTGAACTGACGATATTCCTTGTAATTTCTTCGTGGCCCGGCCCTTATGCGGCCTTTTTTGAAGATCTTGAATGCCTACGCGCTCGCTATACAATTGAGCTGACTTTACTGGACAATGGCGTGGGACTTTCACCCGCCTGGATCAAAAAAATCGCCCCCACCCACCGCAAAAGCGTTCCCTTGCGCCTTTGGCCCGCACAAAGCCTAAATATCTTCCTTGAAAAACCCCTGAATGCACCGATCGGTCTTTGGTGGCCAGCAGAAACACGTCTACCGCTTGAGGCCCTTGAAAATTGGATTCCCGCCCTGGAAGACTGGACCGCCATCCACCCCCGTTCCAGCAAATTCCCCCAGACACAGCAGGCAGAGGCTCAAGGCATCACAGAACTAGCGCCATCCCAAACCCAAGTTTTTCCTGACTGTCTGATGTTTAAGTCTGAAAACAGAGAAATATTGAAGCTTTGGTGTGCCCCCGAAGCACAAATGCCCCTCATGTTGCTGGGCTGTGATATCAAAAACCCAAGCGAAAATTCAGAGGTTTTTCCCCCCCTTTCTTTTGAACCCGCTTTAACAGCCAGCGAAGGATTGGAACGCTATGCACTTCTCAACAAAGAGAAGATCAGCCCGCTGCGCCGTAAAACCTTGCTGGAATCTTTACAAAAAGCCTTTCCCAATGGCTTGCGACTGCTCAAAGAACTCTTGCCACTTTTACCGCTTTCAGAAGCCCTTCCGCTCCTGCATCAGGCCCTGCTTCAGAAAAATTTTCACCCCGATTTACTGGCCTGGAGTTCACAGGCCTTATTGGCAGCAGGCCAAACAGGCCCTGCGATTCAGACCAAAAATGGCCTGGATACGCTCTGCCCAGGATTTCGCCTGAGCCCCTCGCCCTGGGCTCAAACTGAAATTCAGACAGAACACGTCGGCATCCAGCCCGCTAAACTTGCAATTTTTATCAGCTGGACGGGCTCTCAGTCAGACTTAGACCGCAGCATGCAATCCCTTCAAACCCTTGCGGCTGAGTCTGTGCTGGTGCTCCCCCCTGAACCGCCCACAATGCCAGCCCAGGCAAAACAACCCCCTACTTACCAAAGCTTTTATCTGAGCGAAAATCCCCCTTCCCCAGAAAGCTTGCTCAAGCTTTTGAACACGACAGAGGCCGATTGGATTCTCTTGCTGGAAGCGGGTGAAGAACTTGAGCCTGAAGCCCTCAAAACCTTGAGGAAATGGCTTTGGCACCCTCCCGCAGGGGCAAATTGGGCACTGAAAGCCTGTATTCAGGAAGCTGATGCTCAAGGCAAACCCCAGGCCATACATCAGGCCTTGCGTCTCTTCCCCAGACATCAAGTCTCCCCTTTCAATCCCTGTTTTCCCTTCAATCTGAATCCGCTCAGCCTGCGTGTCTTCACCCAGGCCTTCCTCCCTTTGAAACGCTTAAGTACGCCCCGAGAAACCCCCTTGACCCAGGCCATGGAAGCAGTTGGAACAGAAGCCTGGCATACGGTCTTGAACCTTCTCAAACCGCATTTAAAAAACTGTCCGGCCACGCTTTATCCGCAAGTTATGCTGCTCTGGGTGCATGCGCTGCTGAAAACCAATCAAAATGAACGGCTCTTGGAACTTTGGCCTGAACTCCACGAGAAATTACATGCTTACCCGGATTATTGGTATTTAAAAGGTGCCTGGCTTAGACGCCAGAACAAGCAGCAGGAAGCACATCTCGCTTTGGAACGCTGCCTGAACTTTCGTCCCCAGGAATTGCAGGCGCTGGAATGGTATTCTCCTGACAGTCTGAACCGCTGGCCCTTGAAAGAACTGCTGGCCCTGCATTGGAACGCACTCTTTCAGGGGCCCGCTGAAATCGGCATTCGTCAGGGACATTTACGAGAGCTGCGGCGTATTTTGCATCAACTCTTCAGCTATTATCCAGAGGGACAACTGTCCCCTGAACATTGGTCCTTGTTTGAATACCTGGCGCTGACAGCAATTTTAACCAGCCATTATCAACCGGGGCAAACAGCCCGGGATCTCTTCCTGCAAAACCTTCCCCAGGGCCACGAAAAGACCCTCAGTATTTATTATCTCGAAACAGCCCTGCTCTATCTTGAAGGCCAATTCCGCGTTTTGCCTGATCGCCTGCCACCGGGATACAGCACTTACGAAAGCATGCGTGATCTGCAGCAGAACCCCTCCTATTTACTGCCCTTCAGTGAAACGCTCTGGCAAGCCACTGAAATGGATGGGCCTGAAATCGCTACCGCCTTTTTGCTCTGCAGCGCGCTCCATTTTCGTGATATCAGCTATCTGCTCTGGCTGGCCCGGCTGCAACAGGCATCGGGGCAAAATGCCAAAGCCCTCTTCACCCTTCAGGCCTGCGCCACTGTTTTTCCGGGACATGCGCTGCTGCCGACTCATCCCGAACAGTTTTTAGACAGTTCCCAGGCTTCAGAATTGGCAGCCTTTCAAGCCCCGTGCTAAAATCCGAAAAAATAGAAAACATGAGGCGTTGATATGCTGGGACTGGTTTGCATAGATGTAGATGGAACCCTGGTAGGCAACCAAAACCAAGTCCACCCCAAGGTTTGGGACAAAGCTCAAGAAGTTTTGGCCGCCGGTCTGCCCCTGGCGATCTGTACTGGACGACCCGCCATGAGCAGTACACGGGCCTATGCAGAAAAACTCAATCCCCAGGGCTGGCATATTTTTCAAGGCGGAGCCAGCCTCTACCACGTGGGCTCAGGCCAAAGCCACTCGCATCCCCTCTCCCAAGCGGCCTTGGAACACTTACTCAAGCTCTACCAGACACATGGCTGGGTTTTGGAGCTTTATAGCGATCAGGACTATGTCGTGGAAAGCTTTCCTGCCGGCAGCGAGGCCGATCACCTGGCTCGCAGCCATGCCCAATTGATTGAGGTTCCCTTTGCGCCCCGCAGCCTGGACTCCCTGCAAGGAACCCTGGTGCGCGCCCAATGGGTGGTTTCCGACCCACAACTCTCAGCGGCCATGGCCAGCAGTTTTGAGGGGGTCTTATACTCTTCTGCCACTTCGCCCTCGGTGCCTGGCTCTCACTTTATCAGCGTCACCAGTGCAGGGGTTGACAAATGCAGTGCGATCCGCGAATTGGCAAAATTATTGAATGTTTCACTGGAAAACACGATGATGATTGGCGACGGTCAAAATGATATCCGGGCCATGGAACTGGTTGGACATTCTGTCGCCATGGAAAACGCCGATCCCCGCTTGAAAGCCGTTTGCCGTTATCAGGTGGGTCATGTGGATCGCGGCGGAGTGGCCGAAGCCCTTGAACTGGCCCTCAATCTGAATTAAAGTTCACTCAAGTTCTAAATCCTGTCGCAACAGTGCCACATCTTGCTCGGAAGCATAGCCCAAACGCAACAAAACTTCGCTCAGGCTCAAACCCACATATTCAGGGTTATTCCGCAATGAGCGGGCATAGGACAATTGCCAGTCTTCAATCATGCCCTGGCTGATCAGCGCTTGGGTCAAGGGGTCCTGATTAATCAGGGCTTGATAGGCCAAGCCCTCTTCGAGCTGTTCTGACGAAAGAAATCCCAGAGAAACTAAAATCTCTCCCAAAGGCTGATAGAGCGAGCGAGGCAAATGGTACTGATAATTCAGTGCTTTTTGCAGTTGCTCTTCTTGAATAAAACCTTGATTCACCAAAATCTGCCCCAAAAGCCCCCTGAAAGAAGAGCGTTCAGACTGACTTGCCTCATAGGGTTTGGGGGGAGGCGCTGCATCTTCATTCTTTTGGTAATACTGTTTCATCGCCGCTTGGATCATCTCCTGGGTTACAGCCCCAATTTCCAGAACGGCAGTCCCTTCCCGAATCGGGATATCACTGATTCGCTTGAGTTCAAGCGCCTTCTGCAAATCTTCTTTCTGCAAGTGATTCTCCTGCAGCAAAATCTGAAGCACAGGATCTTGAGCAAAATCTTCTCTCTGCTCAGGTGGAGAGGCCAATTCCTGAAGAATCGCCTGCTGGTCTGCCGTTTTTAAAAAGCCCAGTTCAACCAGCGCAGAGAGCAGATCTCCCGGCATTTCAGGAGGTTGTTCTGCAAGGTGTCGCCAGGCAAAATCTATTTGTTGAGATGTTACCAGACCACGCGCTAACAAAACCTGCTCCGGTGTGGGGGCAGACATTTGGGAATACCTCTTCTTGGTCAGAATCCCTTCTATTCTATCAAATTCAGTCAAGATATACATCACCAGAGCAATCGCCCAGCCTGATTATCAGAGATTATTTAGAAAAAGCAGCGGGCACGGCTCTGGAAAAATCATGCTCCTCCCTGTACTATAAAGAGAGAGCATCCTGGGAGCATGGGCCTATGTACGATACAGACAGCATCCGCCAACAGATTGAAGAAGTATGGGCAAACGCAATTCTTGAGCAGACCGTCAATCGGCAGGAACGGGCAAATGCCTATCAGGTCAAGAAAATTATGCTCAAGGCCCATGGGGTTCAATCCTATTTTCAGATTGAGTTTGATCCCGATTTACTGGCTTTCTCCCACGAAATTGAAAAATTGTCTGAAGCCAATCCGCTGGGGCAAATCCTGATTGCCCCACTGATGATTGGCATTCTTGGTCATCTGGCCGAAGCACTGGGCCAAGCCTCTCCCCCCACTGAAACAGAAGCCAAAGTTGAAGCGCCCATGGATGAGGACATGTTCTTTGCACAACATTTTACCTCTTCACTCTCAGAGGCCCTGGGAAGTTTGCCTCCGGTCAATAAAAACCGTTTCGATTTCAACCGTTAAATGGCACGGGCTTATTCACTCGCTCATCTCAAGCATATGTATATCACGCCGCTTCAAGAGGCCTGGCAAAACAGTCAGGTGATTCACTATTGCCCCAGCATGGAGCCTGTGGTCAAAGCCTATCGCAAATATTATGCCGATACAGGAGAAGCCGTCGTTGTTTCAATGGATGAGCGCGAAGAACGTTTTCTGGGCGACAGCACCCTGACCTACGGAGAAACACGCTGGACTTCTTTTATTAAAGTCTTGGAGCATTTAAAGCTCACCCCAGAGGATCTGTTTATTGATTTGGGTTGTGGGGCGGGCTTTCTCTGCATGCTGGTCAACCAGGTCGTTGGTTGTAAGGTCGAAGGTTACGATATTATTCACCGCTTTATTGAAAACGGCAATCAAATCGTCAAAGCACTCGAACTGCAAGACATTGAATTTCTCAACCAGGATTTTCTGAACAGCGATCTAAGTCGGGGAACCGCGTTTTATATTACCTGCACCTGTTTTCCCAAAGAATATATGCAGAAACTTTCAGGCAAACTCAAATATTCCCGCCCAGGCACACAATTTGTTACGATTACACGCCCCCTTGAAGGAGAGGCCTTTCAAATTCGTGAAAAGCTCAAACTGCGTTTTTCATGGGGCACAGATGACGCCTACCTGCAATTCAGACGCTGAGCACTGGGCTTTCCAACCAATAGGCTCCGCCACCACGGGGCTGAAAAACACGTGAAGTCTCACGCAAAGCCAAAGTCTCGCCCTTTAACAGCCCCTGGTACACTTCTTCCAGATTCCAATTCAAGTGCTGCTCACGGGCTGGCAAATAATAACTGGCTTTAAAAGCTTCGCTACACAACCCAACACTCTGCTGCAGTACTTCAGCAGAGACCCGCTGACCCGAGGAGTTCTTTCGCTCTGTTTCAAGCCAGCGTCCACACTCTTCAAAAAAGCGCTCGAGCAGATGGTTCTCAATCAAACCACAGTAGATCAGATTAATCGCAGAAAGCCACCGCTGCTCTTTTTGCCCCGGAACCGCTGGCCCAGGGGAATACAAAGGCTCGCCCGCCTGAATCCCCAAAGCTCGCCTTTCAAAAAAGGCCCGAATTTCAGCACTCAGCGGGTAGGCTTCGGCAGAGAGCTGCATCCAGTTTTGCAAAAGTGTCGCCAGCGAAAGCTGCTCAAGCGCGATCAAGAATAAAAGCGGCATTTGCAAAGCCCGGTGATAAAAATAGAGCAAATCAATCAGCCAGGCCATGATGCGCATCTCGCGCCAATCCTTGCGGGAATAGCTCTTGGAACCAATCACCAGTTCATAGCGCTCGTCGTCATTGCTCACCGCCACCACTTTGTCCCAGGGCACAACGGCAGGAACCCAAACCGTCTCAAGTTGATGCTGGCTGCGGTATTCGGGCTGGGCCATGGGGGCATTGGGCAAGAGTGAAATTTCATAAAAACGAACCTGCTCATGTTGCCCACCGCGAATCACGGTTTCTAAACCCCGTAAAAAAGAAGCCACTGTTTCACCGGGAACGCCGATCAATAAATCCGTATACGTGGGTACTCCCACCTGCTTAAAACGTTGCTGCAGTTCACGGTAGCTCTCAAGCGAAATATTCTCGCGTTGAATATCCCGCAAAGCCTGCGCATCCAGCGACTGAAAAGAAAGGGTGGCTCCCCGGCTCAAACCATTTTCGGATAAGGTTTTCTGAATACGGAAAACGCGTTCGGTGGCATTCTTGGCACTTTGGGTGTGGATATCCTGTGGAAATCCTGTGCCTTGACGAACCTGAATCAATTCTTCAACCAGCTCTTCATCCCGTTTCAGCATGCCAAAATTGGCATCACAGCACATCAGAGAAGCAATTTTACGTTCGCCAAACCAGTGAAGTTCAGCTTGCAGTTTTTCTAAAGGAAATTGCAGCACCTTGCTGCCTGTTGCCGATCCCCAGTCACAAAAAGCACAGGAAAAAGGGCAACCCCGGTTGGTTTCCCAGGGGGCCACCCAAGACTCCCCCGGATAGAGTGAGATCAGCGGATCCAGTGTTCCCTGCAGATAGGGCGAAGCCAAAGCCGCCAAATCCCGTTTCCAGGGAGCTTGGGCAAAGCTTTGAAACCGCCCCTGCTCATCCAGATAACTGGTGCCCGGAATAGCCTGCCAATCCTTTTCAGGAAAACGTTCAAGCAACTCCAAAAAGACAGCTTCTCCTGGGCCATGACAGCACAGATCCACCTGGGGATGCTCACGCAAAAAGGCTTCGGCCCGGTTGGGAACCTGCGGCCCCCCAAAAACAATCCGAACAGAGGGTTTGCGGGCTTTAAGCGCTTTGGCCAGCGCCAACGAATGCTGGAGATTCCAGACATAAACACTGAAACCGACAATATCGGCGGCCATCAATTGGGGCAAAGCAGAGTCTGCCGACATGATTAAAAAAACAGGCAAAAGAAACAAATAACGTTCAGGCCGGGGGCTGTGGGCCTGGACCTGGGCCTGTAAAAGGGCCGTTGAATAGGGTAAAAAACTTTGTTCAAAAAAACGCTGGTTCATTTGTACCAGCCCTACCACCACAGGTTTCACAGTGCTATCCCCTCTGTACGCGTCTGCCTGCTATTCTAACACGCGTCAGAACTTTGCTTGAGCGGGCCTTGAGATCCCCCAAAAACAATTTCTAATTCAGTTAAATATATTACCCATTAGTTATGTATAGATAAATTTGAAAAAAAATTTACATATTTCTTGACACAACAGAAGAATTTAGAATATACTGATCTCATAAGGTTAAACAAAGATTAAGATAAGAATAAAAAAGGTTAAATACGGAATTGAATATGATGACTGCAATGATTAAAACCACCCTGACTCTGACCCTGGCCACTGTCGCTTTAAGTCTGACCGCCTGTGGTCACAGCGCACTGCCTACGCAAATGAGCCAAGCTCCTGCGCTGGTACAAAGTGCCCAAGCCCCTCGCCAGTTGGTGGTTAAATTCAAACTGAATATGAGTACCGCAGCCGTACATGAATTCAATGCCAAATATGGTTTTCGCACCCTGCGCGTGATTCCTGAAATCAATGCCCAAATCGTAGAAGTAGACAGCACCGTGGGTCTGAAACTGAATCAGATTATCCATTACCTTCAGGCTGATCCCAGCGTAGAATATGCTGAAATCAACGGCAAAATGAGTGCCGCTCCCATGCCTGTGATGCAAGTCAAACCGATTCTAAATTAATTTAGCAACCTTTATGACCCCTGAATTATCCTTGGCCCCGATCTGGGGCCTTTTTTCTTGAGCAAGGAAACCACTCTGAATCTCCAGCAGCCAAGCGCACTCTTGCTCTTCAGATCAGAATCTGGCAAGATCTCTTCAGTTCATTTGAAGGAGTCACCATGATTTTTCAGCGAGCGCTCTTGATCTTCTTTGTTTTTTCTCTGTTCTTGGGCCTGCTGGGCTGTATTCGCAAAACTTTGCCAATAGACACGGCTTGCCCAGGTATTTATCAACCGGTCTGTGCTCCTGACGGAAAAACCTACAGCAACTCCTGCGAAGCCCGAAAAAAAGGCTTTACTCGCTATTCAGATGGAGAATGCCCGGCTTGATCATAACAGATCCCCCTTCCCCCAAACTTCAGGCCACTTACGAAAAAACGGGGTTTAAATGGCGAAAAACAGCCACACGGGGCTTGTTGGAATATAAAAAATCCAAATTTTTCATCGGCTTGCTGCTGACTTTGGTGGGCTGGGGCATCGTGGCCTTGTTTCCACTTTTAGTGACTACTCCGTCAGCTCAAGCAGACGGCTTCTGTGGACACGCACGGGCTAAAGCCCAACGTTACGTCCACAAGGCTCAGTCCGAGCCTCAAAATTTCTATTGCACTGTTGAGATCCCGTGAAACAGATAAACCACAAGAGGTGCAGGTATGCCAGCGGTCTTTAAGTTCTTTTCGCACTTCTGTACCACAGTTGCTACAACGCTGCGAAGTTCCACGCGGATTGACAGGGATGAGCAGACGACCGGCGCTTTCAGCCTTGTAGGTCAGCTTGGAGAAAAAGCCGCTCCAACCGGCATCATGCACAGATTTAGCCAGCATCCCGCCAGCCAAACCTTTGATATTCAAATCTTCAATTGCAATCAGGCCAAAGGATTGAACCAAGCGATGTGCGAGCTTGTGGTGAAAGTCTTGACGCTGGTTGCGAATGTGGGCATGAGCCACCTGAAGCTCTCGCACCGCTTTCTTTCGACGATGACTGCCTTTTTTGCGTCGAGCTACCTTTCGTTGGGCTCTGCGAAGTCTCGCCTGAGCCTTACGATACTGTCTTGGATTGGCGATAACCGTTCCATCAGACAAGACAGCAAAGCTCTCCAAGCCTACGTCAATACCAACGGCAAAAAGGGAATCGTTCAAAGGCAGAGTTTCGACTTCGACACTGAAACAGGCATACCACTTACCTGCTTCCCGTTTGAGAGTGACTGTCTTAATTTTGCCATCTACAGGCCGATGTAGCTTAACTTTCAGGATGCCTACACCCTGAACTCTAAGCTTGCCAGAAGGCAGCAAGCGAATGCCGTCACCATACGAAGGAAAAGTAATGCTGTCAAAACGCTGGTGAGGCTTAAAACGTGGAAACCCCGCTTTTTCTCCACGCTTGACTCTGCCAAAAAAGGATTTGTAGGTTTTATCCACCCGTCGCAAAATGTCCTGACAGCACGAAAAGTTAGCCAGTTCAATAAGTCCTTCGGTGCGAATTTCCTTGAGCTGATTGGCTTGGTCGTAGTAGTTGACAGACGTTCCTGTCTTTTTCCAAGCATCTCTGCGCTCTTGCAGGGCTGCATTGTAAAGTTTACAGCCTTCACGCAATTGTTGTCCCATAGCCTGCTCTTGGGCTTTCGTCGGATAGAGACGGTAGCGGTAGGTTTTGCGCATCAGAACTTGCCTGAAAGAAATTAATTCAATAGGATACATCTATTATACACAAAATATTCGAAAAGGTACATTTTTTTCAGCGGGCTCATGCCCGCTCGACGATGCCTCAGCTGTTGATGCCTTTGGCATCAACAGCTGAGGACAGCCATGCTCCTCTGCCAGCTAAAGCAGGCAGTCCCCTCGTCGTTATCTCATGGGAAACTCTGGTCTGCTGCGTATGCAGTGTCAACGAACAACGCCTCAACAGGGCAACTGTCAGATTGAACATATTTACCTGCACCCCGCTTTGTTTTTTCTGAATCGCAAAGAGACCCTGCCGCTCAGCGAAATTCGAGGCGTAAATGTGATTGAAATTCCCGGCGATGAATCTGATTCCTATCGCCTGGAATTAGAGAAAACCACAGGCACCCAAACCCTCTTCAGTGCCATGTTAGAAAGCACCGCTGAAAACCGCGCCGATGATTTGCTCTATTTTTTGCACACCCCCCAAGAGGAAGGGGTGCGCATTCGTTATTTTGATGCTTTTTCATTTTGGTTTTTCTATCTCCCCCTTTATTTCATGCTCTTTCAATTCAGCATTGCCCTGTTTCTGAAACTCAGCGGCCAGCCTTTTCATTGCCATTGGGTTATTTTGGATAACCAAACCCGCCAATTGGTGACCATTCACAATACCTGGCTGGGGTGGTCATTCACAAAAAAAATCGCCCTGGGACAGGTTAAAAATATTGAAATACAGGAAACAGAAGGCGAGAATCACGATTTTTTCAGATACGTGGCCCAGCTCAAAACAGGCAAAGCACTGCCCTTAACGCCCAATATCAAGATCGAAGACACCTTTGAATTTGAAGAGATGCAAGACGACCTGCTCGAAAAAATGCGTGAAACCCTTCACCAATACCAGGGAAAAAGCTTAGCAAACGGTTAAGCTCCAAACTGATTCTAAATTCACCGAAGCTGAAAGCCCCTGCTTTCTGTTTAAAGCTTCTGACAAACTTCTGTGGCTATTTTAGAAGAACTTAAATCCTCAGCTTTAAAACAATAAAGCCCGTGAGCAAGGGAAGAATTTACCATAAACGAATCACTAAAATTACCTTTTGAATCGGCCAATTTAATCGTCTCCAATTCCACACCTGGAGGACTGGAATGTAAAAGATTTACTTTTCCTTGAAAAGAAAATCCACTGCCGTTCAAGATAAGCCAAGTATACCCCTCCTGAGAGGCTGGTTTTGTTTTTAACTCCAAAGACGGGTTTACAGTTATTTCTGGATATTTGACATTAAAAATCACTGTATTTGAGTACTTTTTAGTTTCCTCATCCATAAAAACGGCTCTAAAATCACCTACAAAAACCTCTGGTGAAAGTTCTCCCTGATTTGAACTGCCAAAAGAAATTCCTCCTCTGTACAAATCTTCAGTGATAGGAACAACAACTTTTCCATTTTTATCTGCCTTCATTGAAGCTGATTTTATGAGCCCCGATACTTTTGGCGACTTCGGAAACGCAAGAAAAAAGTTAACTTTGCTATACGGAGAAAAGCCAGACCCCGTTAAAGTCAGGCTTTCTCCGTAATTAATATGAAGCGTATCGGCTTCTAACACAAATTTTCCTTCAAGAGAACGCGTTTTGGATGCCGAAGCTTCTGAAAGTTCAGTTGGGGTAGAAGTTTTTGTTTGCACTCCTACTGTTTTGGAGACAGGGGTAATTTCTGAAGCATTCTGGCAGCCCCAAAATCCATTTCCTCCCCATAGAATCACCAGACCAAATATCACCCGATGAACATGATTCCTGCAATTTAATTTCATAAATAGCTCCTTCTCTAAAATCTTAAACTCAGAGATTCAATCAGGACTTGAGAGAACTATTATTCTTACACAAAGAATAATGTAAAGCAAAAATACAAAACGGAATCTTCAATAAAGCCCACAGAATCATTTAAACACTGCGTCTTGAATACAGTTCAGAGACTCTTTCCCCGCATCCAAACAAAGCGATAAAGTGCTTCATGCTATAATTCAACATTCTGAATTCCCAGCCCCTGCACAAAGAAAGCAAAAAATGCGTTTTGGCTTGAAAAAATCACACTTGACCCGCTCTGGCACAGGCCCCCGCCTGAACCAGAAGATTCAGGCATGAAAAACCGCTCTGAACTGCGTTGGGCCTTGCTGATGCTCTTGCCCAGTCTGCTCGGCGTGGGAATTTTTACGCTGATTCCCGTTTTGGCGTCCTTTGGCTTGAGCTTCGCCCAGTGGAACCTGCTCAGCCCCCCCAAATGGATTGGCCTTGCCAATTACAGCGCCCTGCTGGCCGAACCCCTGTTTTGGAAAGTACTCGGCAATACCTTTATTTATGCCTTTTGCGTGGTGCTCTTCGAAGTGCCCTTGGCCCTGGCCCTGGCGATTGCCCTCAACCAACAGGGCTGGGTTGTAAAAATTTTCAGAACGATCTTCTTTTTGCCGGTCGTCACCTCGATGATCGCCATCGCCCTGGTCTGGAACTGGATCTACGATCCCCAATACGGGCTGCTCAATGCCGCTTTGCAAGTCTTTCAGATCAAGCCCGTGGCCTGGCTGTTTTCTACCCAGTGGGCCCTGCCCTCTTTGATCCTGATGGGCATTTGGAAAAATGTGGGCTATAGCATGGTGATTTTTCTGGCCGGTCTGCAAAATATTTCAGATGATCTTTATGAAGCCGCATCTCTGGATGGCGCCAATCGCTGGCAGCAGTTTCTCAATGTGACCCTGCCCATGATCAGCCCCACGCTCTTTTTCGTGATGACGATGTCGACGATTACCGCCTTTCAGATCTTCGACTCGGTTTATATGATGACCCAGGGCGGCCCTGAAAACAGTACCAATGTGGCTGTTTACTGGCTTTACCAGAATGCCTTTGAATTCTTCCAGGTTGGGCGCGCCTCAGCCATGGCCTATGTCCTCTTTGCCGTAATCTTGACCATGACACTGATTCAATGGAGTTTAAGGAAAAAATGGGTAGCCCACGAATCCTAGCCTATCTCTTTCTCGGTCTGGGCTCCATCTCCATGTTGGTGCCCTTTCTCTGGATGCTGATTACTTCGCTGATGACCCCCGATCAGATGTTCAGCCTGCCGCCCAAACTCCTGCCCAACCCAGTGGCAGTCGAAAACTATGCCAAAGCCATGAATACAGTGCCTTTGGGTCGCTTTTTTCTCAACAGTTTATTCGTCGCAGGCATGACCACTGCAGGCCAGATGGTTACAGCCTCTATGGCAGCCTATGCCTTTGCCCGCCTGAAATTCCCGTTTAAGGATCCGCTCTTTTTTCTGTTTCTGGCCACCATGATGATCCCCCCCCAGGTCAATGTCGTGCCCCTGTTTATGTTGATGAGCAAATTGGGCTGGATTGACAGCTATTACGCCTTGATTGTGCCGGGCTTGTTTGGGGCCTTTGGAATTTTTCTGCTGCGGCAGTGGTTTTTGGGTTTTCCTGAAGAATTAGAACAAGCAGCCACCTTAGATGGCTGCAATATCTGGCAGATTTATTGGAAAATCGCACTGCCAACAGCTTTACCGGCTTTGGCAACCCTGGGAATTTTTACCTTTATCACCACCTGGAACAGCTTTCTCTGGCCCCTGATCGTGACCAACAGTGAAAGCATGCGCACCCTTCCCGTGGGGTTGGCGGCATTCAAAGGCAGTTTCCGTGAAACCACCGACTGGGGACAACTGATGGCGGCGGGGGTGATCAGTGTGCTGCCGGCACTGGCCGTATTCCTGCTGGGGCAAAAATACTTTATTCGCGGCCTGATGGCCGGCAGCGTCAAAAGTTAGTCTTTTTTCTCTTCTGACTCTGAAGACTCAGGTTTTTCAAGCTTCTTGCCAAAAATACCCATGGCCTGATTTAAAAGGCCACTTGCTTTTTCCGCCATGGCCTGACTAACTTCAGCAGCATTTTCAAGCGCTTCAACAGCTTTGACCTGCATTTGCTGAGCCGCATCGGCCACATTGTCACCGGCCTGATTCAAAAGTTCAGAGGCCTTGATTTCAACCTGCTTACGCATTTCTTGAGCCTGGGCCTGCATTTCTTGAGCCTGGGCCTGCATTTTCTGAGCAGCTTCCTGGGCTTGGTGCTGCAATTGTTGAGCCACTTCCTGAGCTTGGGCCTGCATTTTCTGGGTGGCTTCCTGGGCCTGGTGCTGGGCTTTTTCAGCAAAGCCACCACTGTTGGCGGCCACGGTCTTGCCCACGCCTTCAGCGGTTTCAGTCGCTTTGCCTAAAATCCCCTGAGCCGTCTGGGCCAGATTCTGACCAATATGCAAGGCAGTTTCCCCGGCTTTTTCAAGCACACTGGGGCAGGTCCAGGCAAAGATCTCGGGGTTGGCAGGGATTTCAACGATCTGCTCAGGGCTGACCCCATGAATTTCCTGAACCTGGGTACTGAACCATTGACCATACTCATCTTCGGTCTGGGCCAAAGAAGCCACAAAATCAGCAAAGGACCCTTCCAGTTCCACCACCTGAATCAGCAGATCACCCGCTGGGGTGGCCTGGTGCCAGACCTTCTCGCTGCGCACCCCCGCTTTTTGACGGGCCAGCTCGTATTCACGGGCTCTGGTGGTTTTCAGGGCTTCAGCAAAGGCTTTCCACTGTTCCATTTTATCGGGCAAAATCGGCAATGCCATGGCATAGGTTTTGGTCATAAAAAATCCCTTTCGTGTGTCTAACTCAGGCTGTATTGTACTCCGCTCAAGCGCAGAAAAACAGATCAGCAGCCTTTCCAGACCGCCGCACGCTTTTCAACAAAAGCCGTAATGCCTTCGGTTTTGTCTTCGCTGGCAAAGACCTTATGAAAATTCTGAACCTCCAGGCGCAGCCCCTGATGTAAAGGTTTGGTAAGGCCTTCGGCGACACTGCTGTGGATCAGGGCAGAAGCCACCGGCGCCTTTGAAGCCACCGTCTTGGCAAGCCCCATGGCCTTGGGAAGCAACTCCTCGGCTGAAGTAACATGGTTGACCAAACCCCAGGCATACGCTGTTTGGGCATCAATCGGGTCACCACTGAGCAGCATTTCCAAAGCCCGTGCAGATCCAATGATCCGGGGCAGGCGCTGGGTGCCGCCAAAGCCAGGAATAATGCCCAAATTGATTTCAGGTTGTCCCATTTTGGCGTGATCTGCACAGATGCGCAGATCACAGGCCATGGCCAGTTCTAAGCCGCCCCCCAAAGCCAGACCATTGATCGCACAGATCGTGAGCTTGGCCATGTCTTCTAGGCGGTTCAAAGCTCGTTGCCCTGTCTCTGCCAATTGCTCTGCCTGCTCAGGATTCATGCCTGCCATGGCTTTGATATCTGCGCCCGCCACAAAGATCTTGGGGCCAGCCCCTGTCAAAACAACAAAAAGCACCTGATCCTGGGTTTCGAGATAGCGCAGTACTTCGTCCAGTTCGTCTACCACAGCAGGGCTGAGTGAGTTGACTGGCGGGTGGTCCATGGTTACCAAGGCCACTTTTTCTTGAATTTCAAGTTTGACATAATTTTGTTTCAGTTCCATAAAATAATGGCGAGGGGACTGCCTACTTTAGCTGGCAGGGGAGCATGGCTGTCCTCATACGTAAGGCCGCAAAGCAGCCAACGTCTGAGGCATCGCTGTACCGGCGGAAGCCGGTCACAGAGCCCAAGCCCTCGCTCACACCTTTCTTTTTTGTTAAAATATTAATGGTGCAAGGCTTCAGTGCTGGCGCTGCTTGGGCTTTGCCTGAGCTTTGTTCCTTGACAATAGAATCGACATGAGGTTGTTGCGCTGAAATCCTGCGCAACGTAAAGTCGCTTGGGTGTCCTTGATATAGGAACACACCGAGAGCTTCGCTCTCACGGCCCGGACGGGGCCGTGTGCAGCTAACGTAACGGGTTGCCGTATGCCTTTGCACAGAAGCCGCTGCTGCTTTAGCTGGCGGAGTCGTCACTTTTAGCTCCTTACAAGCGTATTTACAGGGTTAATCGCAGTGGTATAGACCGGGTCATGGGCTTCGCCCCAGGCCAAGGCCCGTACCGCCAAAAGCTTCAACTCCTGGCGGGAAAACCAGCTGCCCTCGGCAGCCAAATCAAAGCCAATTTTCTCAGCCAGACTGAGCATTTCTTCAGCTCTGAAGAACTCGCACAAACTGGCAAAGACATCCTCAATCTGAGGCACAATCTGTTTTTCAATCGCCAAAGACTGTCCCACGGGAGAATCCTGGGCACTGAGTACCTGGGGATAGGTCTCAAAGCCCCAGCCAAAGCGCTGGATCATTTCATGGGAAAGACTGTGCATCCAATTATTGCCAGAGGTGGCTTCATTCAAGAGCAAAATACGGCCTTTGCTGGCCTCAATCAAGGGCTGCATATCTTCCCAAGGTGCGGGTTTCAGGGTGCGTAAATCCATAACAGCCAATTCCCGACCCGTCAAAAAGCTCAGGGTTTGAGCGGCTTTCCAAGCCATGGGAATCAGACGGCCATGAGAAAACACCACGCCATGATCACCGGCCCGCAGCAAACGGGCCTTGCCCAGACGGTCCTCAGGAATCACCAGACCTTCGGGCCATTGCTGTATCCAGGAGCCATCGCGCTGATCCTGGGGAGAGGTCGTATAGGCCAGCCATTGGGTACGGGCATTGGGATTGCTGGCCAGGCTTGAAGGCTGTTCCATCAGCTCTTTTTCGCCGGGCAACAGGGCAAAACCTGGCAGTTCCAAATGCGCAAGGCCCTTGGTTGTGGCTGAATCGGTGGGAAAGCCAGCATGGGCTCGGGGATACATAAAATGTACAGGGTTGGGATCTTGGATGGCCGCCACCAAAAGGGTGGCCGCATCATAGGGATTGGAAACCGAGACCACTTTCCAACCCGGCAGGCCGACCATTTCATTCTCTACGGTCTGGGAGTGGTACATCGCCCCTTTGCCGCTCAATGCGCCATAGGCGGTCATAATCACCAGGGGCATGGGCACACGCCCCCCGCTTGACCAGCAGGTTTCCCCAATAATTTTGAGAATATCATAGGTATTGTGCTGGTAATCTGCAAATTGCATGACCCCCACAGCGGGTTGCTTGAGAAAAGCGGCAGCGTAGGGTATCCAGGCCGCAGAACGTTCATTGAGCATGGTATTGTGGGCAAAGGGCAAACCTTGCGTTTCCGCCAAAACCCCGCCCTTGGCACCGGGGCCAACGCCCTCGTTATCCTGCCCCCAAACCCCTGAGGTCAGCCAGCCCTGACGCTCGCAATGCAAAAGCGCCAATCGGACCGCGTCTTTGATTTTCATGGTAAAAACCTCCGCTTAGAAGCCGGTAAAGCAAGAGAGAATCAGGCCATCCCAGCGTGCGTACAGTATAGCACGGAGGCCTGTTCTGGCAGGCGTGACAGGTGAACCACCCCTTGAAATCACGTTGAATTCATGGCATGATCCTTTTTTCTGACCTGATGCGCAAAGAGAGGCCCCCATGAAATCAAAACACAAAGCAACCAGAATTCAGCTTTTGCTCAGCGCGCTCTTTTTAGGTATAAGCACCTTCTCAGCCAACTCTGCTCCCCGTGCCTATTCAGATTTGCGCCAGCTCAATTTTACCAACCTCAAAGCCAATCAAAGCATCAGCCTGGAACTGAAACCCGGCGATCATTCCCTGCTATTTTACGCCCGCAGCCCCAAAAAAGACAAAACCCTCACCCTGCTTGAAATCAAAGGCCCCCAAGACAAATTGCTCTATCGCTATGATCCTGAAGACGAAACCATCGAAGGCGATGTACTTCAGGAAGGGCTCTATAATGATGGCGAAATCAGCCTTTACTTGCCCATGGCACCCCAACACGCTCTGGAACCCGGAAAATATACGCTCAAACTTTTATCTGAAGCCCCTCTCCAGGAAGCCGGGGCGATTATTCGCTCGGGCTCTCTTCAAGCCAAACAGGCCATTGATATGACCTTTTGGGTTTTAACCAGCAAAAAATCCTTGCACAAACCGCAAAACTATCAAAAATATGTCCAGGAAATGCGCAATAAGATTGGCCCCATGCTCAAACCCCATGGCTTGGAATTGGGAAAAATGAATGTCAGGATCGGCACGCCGGACATGATCCGGGCCTACTCCACCCTGCAACCGGATGACGATGAAAAACTGCATTCAGATATTTGTCAGGCACTCGCCAATCAAACCGAAAACTACCGCCAGTTGAATGTCGCCATTTTAGATGAGATCAAGCGCAGTCCCAGTGGAATCAAAAAAGACGAAGGCGAGTATCTGGGTTTTTCACCCGGTCTGCCCGGCATGTTGCCGATGCGGAACGCACTCTGGTCATGCGTATTAATGGCCTATGATGAGTCTGACCCCTATCAGCCCGGCACACTTTGGCATGAAGGCTCGCATTTTATGAGCCTGGCGCATACCAGCGAAGAAGATGGTGAAAGTTTTGATCAACTCAGCGATACCCCCGAATGCCCCGCCAAAAAATTTGATAAGGACAAAAATGGACTGGTCGATTCAGAGGAATGCGCCCAACAGGATGCCCAAAACTATATGTTTTGGGAGGGGGACGCCACCCAAATGACCGCCCAACAGGCTTGGGTGCTCAAGCGGCATCCCCTGTTTTATCCCGCCAACTGAACCTAAACGCCGCTCAGTTCTTTTCGGGGGTACTGTAATAGTTTTCAATCCGCTTGCGGTAACTGAAAACCCGGGACAAGCCAATTGCACCGATCACAATGCCGATCGTAGGCAGAAGAACGCTGAGTAAAATAAAGGTCATTTCATCAGGAAAGAGCTTACCCAGGGTAATACCGGCCAAAATAGAAGCCAGGGAAGTCCGGGCATAGGCCAGGGCCGTGCGTTCATTGGCAAGATGGGTTCGATCCAGGGCCAAACAGTCTGTCAGACTGAGTTCCCCATATTCAGAAGGTTTTTTTGACATACAATCAGGCTACTTTCATCAGGGCTATTTTCAGAGGGGGCTGTCCATCCCGCGAGGGGAAATCCGCCTCAGGCAGAAGCCATTCCAAAGACGCCAGTGGCCGGCCAGCCTTTTCAGCACAGCGCCACAAAACCGCTTCCCAGGCCTCACGCGAGACATCTGCCACATTGTTGGTACAGAGCAGCGTTCCCCCTGAACGGGTGGCCAACAGAGCGGGTTTAAACACACTGGGATAATCTCTCACCAAATCCACGGTGCCAAAAGGACTTTTGGCCCAACGTGGCGGATCCAGGCAGACAAAATCAAACTGGCGGGGTTCAAAATGCAGATAAGATCGGGGTTTTTGCCCCTTCTGACGGCGAAAACTGACCGGCAGACCGGCCCATTGTTTCACGGCTGTAAAAAAATCACTCTGCACAAAATGCAGGTTTTCAGCAGGCAAATGATTGAGGCGCGCATTCTCGCGGCCCACCGCCAGATTGCGGGCGGCAAAATCCACATTCCAGACCTCACGGGCCCCCCCCATGGTAGCGCATAAGCCCAAACCACAGGTATAGGCAAAGAGATTCAAAACCTCCAGGCCAGCTGCATATTCACGCACATAGCGTCGCCCCACGCGCAGATCGAGAAAGAGCAAAGGATCTTGGCCCGCATGCTTGCCCTGCACACGGTAACGTACGCCCATTTCCCGGCAGGTCAAGGGGTTTGTCTCAGCCACAGGATCCTGGCGGCGGGAATGGGGAGCACTGCGATCGTTATAGACCACTTCCTGGACTTCAAAATGGGTGGCGCTGACCATTTCAATCGTGGCCAACTGTTCAGGGCTTAAGCCCTGGTGAAAAGTTTGAATCAGCAGTTGTGGCCCATAGCGATCCACCGTCAAACCCGGAGCCCCTTCATTGCTGCCTGAAAACAAGCGGTAACAGTCGGTCTGATCTTTTTCAAGAAAAGCAAAAAGATCGCGGCGTTTCTGCAAAGCAATTTCTAAAGCGGACCGCAAATCAGAGGGCATTTAAAGATCCCGCCAATGCAACCAGCCCCAGGAAGCCACGACCATCAGCACCATATAGCCCAAGGCAATCAGAATTGTCTGAAGTTCAACCGTTCGGGTCACGCCCAGACCCAGCAGCGCGGGCAGAGGATTGGGTATCAACTCGGAAATAATTTTCATGGGCAGATACTCTCCCCAGCCCTGGGGCAGAATCCGGTAGTGCAGCACAGGCTCGATCACCAGCGAATAAAACAGATAGACAATGATCGTCAGACCCTGTTTCTGCACCAAGAGACTCAAAAACAGCGCAAAGATCAAGGTGGCATAACACTGCAGAAAAAAGAGCGCGAGGTAGTTGATCTTATCAAAGGCTGTTGCAGGGTCAAAACCATTGCCATAGGCCAATCCACAGCCAAAAGCAACCACTGCCACCAGTAGGGTTGAAACCAGGGTAAAGAGCAAGAGCAGCAAAAGCTTGCCAATCAGCACCTCACTCCGGCTCAGACCATCGATAATATTCTGGCGCAGGGTGCGAAACTGAAACTCATTGGTCACCAACAGAATCACAAAGAAATAGAGCAAAAGGTTGAACCAGCTCGCCATATAGGCGGCATGGTGCCAGACATCGGGAAAAAGATAAAAATTCAGCCCGATACTGGTTTTCGCCCCCACTTCAATCTTGAAATTGGCCATGCTGATAAACAGCAGGGGCATGAGCACCAAATAAGCCAGGGCCGAAATCCAAAAGGCCCGGTACCAGACAATCTTACGCAGTTCAATGCTGAGCAGGCGCATGGGCATCCTCCTCGCGGATCAGATTCAGAAAACCGCTTTCAAGGCTGGGTTTTTCGAGCGAAAGATGGCTAAGGGCCACCCCCTGCTCCATAAACCAACGGTTAATCTGAGCGGGTTCTTGCCCAGACTCCAGAATCAGCTCCAGCCGACCGGCCTGTTGCGTAAGCTCCTGAACCCCAGGGCACTGACTCGCCAGGGTCTGCAAAGCGGCAAGATCATCACTGGCAATTTTCAAACGCGGAGCCGTACTGAGTACGCTTTCAAGCGGCCCTGCTGCCAAGCGGCGTCCCTGTTTCAGCACCGCCACATGAGAGCAGACCTTTTCAACCTCGTCGAGAATATGGCTGGCCATGATAATGGTCTTGCCCGTCTGCGCGGTTTTTTTGATCACCTCACGCACATCGGCAATCCCTTGGGGATCGAGGCCATTGGTGGGTTCATCAAGAATCAGAACCTCAGGGTCTGAAAGCAGTGCCGAGGCCACCGCCAGGCGCTGACGCATGCCCAGCGAATAGCCACTGATCGGGTCTTTGGCACGTTTGGCCAACTCTACCAGATCGAGTACTTCGGCAATCCGCTCCTGCCCATGGCCTTTGATCGCCGCAACAATCTCAAGATTGCGCTGGGCCGAAAGATAGGTATAAAAATTGGGAGTTTCGAGCAGGGTGCCCACGCGGCGGCGGGCCTGGGCCGTGGGCTTTGTACCAAACCAAAGGTATTCACCGGTGGTCGGTTTGAGCACCCCCAGCACAATGCCCAGGGTCGTGGTTTTGCCACTGCCATTGGGCCCGAGAATGCCCCAGGTGGTGCCGCTTTCAATTTGCAGGTTCAAATCCTGCAAAGCCTGCAAGCGGCCATAGCGTTTAGAGAGTGAAAAAATTTCTAGAATAGATGACATACGAGGTATTGTAACCTGAGCACAAGAACGAAACCAAATAAAGCACAAACACGCCTGCGCTCTGAACCCCATCAAAATTTAGCGTGTTCGCAAAAAACCGTTCACGCCAAGGCTGACAGACTGAAACTTTCCCACTCTTTGTTCTGGGGCACCTCTTGAGGCACGGTATACAATTCCACGGGATTTCCAGCCGGATCGATCAGAGAAACACTCCAATAACCTTCTAAATGCCAGCTCGGTTTGCGCTCAAGCTTGACCACCTCGGTATGCTTGAGACGATAAAGCAAGCCCAAATACAGCGCTTCGGGCACAGGAATCGACCACAGACTGGGAATATCCAAATAATCGTGTTTGGCCGTTCCCTGAACCGTTGTGTTTTGGCTCTGACAGAACATAATCTCTGTCTGGCCCAATTGAAATACCACATAGGTTTTGTCTTTACTGATCTTTTCTTCAAGCCCCAGTAAATAACCATAAAAATAACGGATCGTATCAATACTGGTGCACAAAACCGTTGAAATATCCAAAACTTCTGTGGCATGAATGGGGTGCCGGGATTCGTGTTGAGACATGATCAGCCCTCTTCAAAAAGATTACTCTGCTTGTCTTTTTATTCCCAGTTCTCAACACTTATTTGCGTATTTGTGAGCGATTTTACAAAAGATTTAATACAGTTTTGATCTCCGGGCAATACACTTAATACAAAGTTTTCAATCCAGACGCAGCAGGCGATCTTGTCAGAAGCCGCCCAAACCTGAAACAATACCCATAGTTCAGAGGAAAAAAAAAGACCATGCAAGATTTGCCAAAAGCCGGTCAGGCTCAATGGAATGAAAAAATACTCACACAAGCCATTCAAATGTGGGGAGCTCAAGAAGCCACTCTAAGCCCCCTCTCTGATCCCAGCCATTTTCTCTATTTGGTGGAAACACCGGCACAAAAATGGGTGCTGCGCTTCAGCCATCAAAGCCAAACCAGCCCGACCTGGCTTCAGGCAGAAAATGCCTGGCTTCAAGCCCTTCGACAGGAGCAACTGGAGGTTCCTCTGCCCCAGCCTTCTTCTGCAGGACATGGGTTTGAAAAAATTGAGGAATTCTTTGTTTCAGCCTTTGTCTGGGCAGAGGGTGAACAGCACCCCTTTTATCAGGAAGAAGCCTGGGGCATTCAGCAGCTCTTTGAGCTTGGCCGCCTATTGGCCCGTCTGCACAATCAGGCAGACGGGTTTCGGCCCCCTGAAGCAGAAAAACGACCCGAATGGTTTGAGAATCATCCGATTCTCGAGCGCAGCGATTGGGCCCCGCCCGAACAGAATTTGTGCGCAACCTTTGAAAACCTGCACCAGGAATGCCTGAACTGGTCTCAAGAACCTGCTGTTTGGGGGCTAATTCACGCCAATATTGGCCCCATGAATCTGGCGATTCGTGAAAATGGCAGTTTTACCCTGCTGAATTTTGATCAGTCTGCTTACCACTGGTACAGCGGCGATCTTGCCGCCCTGCTCTTTCACTATCTGCTGGTGAAATCGGCACGAAACCGGCGGATTTTTAGCACCAAGTTTTTGCAATGCCTGCTGGCAGGCTACCGCCAAGAGCGTCCCTTTGACCTGCTCTGGGAAAAAAGAATTCCCCTGCTCTTGAAACTTCACAGTCTTTGGTTTTATCTCTCCAATGCTGCCCGTTTACAGGCCAACTATGGCCCGCTTACAGAAGAGGTGCGTCAAGCCATGCAAGCCCATTTTCTGGTTTACCAGGGCCTAACAGACTAAAAAAGCGGCTGGAGATTCCAGCCGCTTCAATCAGAAAGTAAAAATTAGCCTTGGGCTTGTGCGAAGCGCTCGGCCACTTTTTGCCAATTGATCACGTTCCAAAAAGCTTTGACCCATTCAGGACGGGCATTGCGATATTTCAGGTAATAGGCATGCTCCCAGACATCCACTGTCAGCAGGGGAACCTGGCCCAGAGAGACAGGACAAATCTGATCATGGGTATCGGTGATTGCAAGTTTGCCATCGGCGGTTTGCACCAACCAGGCCCAACCAGAGCCGAAATGACCAACCGCTTTATTGCTGAAAGCTTCTTTAAAAGCATCAAAGGAGCCAAACTGGGCATCCAATGCAGCCGCTAAATCACCCGTGGGCTGTCCGCCTCCATTGGGCCCCATCGATTCCCAGAAAAAGGTGTGGTTGTAATAGCCCCCACCATGGTTGATCACGGGATTGCGTTTGTCGGCAGGAATACTGTCCAGACTGCTGAGAATTTCCAAAACGGATTTGCCTTCGAGGCCCGCATTTTGTACAGCTTCATTGAACTTGGTGGTATAGGTCTGGTGGTGCTTGCTGTGGTGAATTTCGAGGGTTTCACGATCATAATAGGGCTCAAGCGCATCATAGGCATAGGGCAGAGCAGGTAATTCAAAAGCCATTCTATTTTCTCCTTGAGATAGTTGCTAGAAATATTAAAAACTGCGGCAAGCTATCAGAATAGCTCAGCCGCAGTTTATGCAGGAATTAGTTGCCGCCGAAGTAGGTTTTCAGACCATCTTGGGTAGCTTTCATGGCCTTTTCGCCTTCATGCCAGTTGGCAGGGCAAACTTCACCATGTTTTTCGGTATACTGCAGGGCTTCAACCATGCGCAGGGCTTCATCGATATTCCGGCCCAAGGGCAGGTTATTGACCACAGAGTGCTGAACCACACCCTTCTGATCAATCAGGAAAAGACCACGCAGGGCCACACCAGCATCTTCAACCAAAACATCATAATCACGGGCAATGGTTTTGTTGAAGTCTGCAACCAGGGGATATTCTACACCCTGAATACCACCCACAGCTTTGGGGGTATTGAGCCAAGCCAGGTGAGAGAAGTGAGAATCGGTGGAAACACCCACAACTTCTGTATTGCGTTCAGCAAAAGCACTCAGCTTGTCCTGAAAGGCATGAATTTCAGTAGGGCAAACGAAGGTGAAATCGAGGGGATAGAAAAACAGAACAACATATTTGCCCTGCAAACTTGAAAGTTTGAATTCATTGACGATTTCGCCTTTTACAACAGCTTTAGCGCTAAAATCAGGCGCTTTCTTACCAACTAAAGACATAGGATGAACCTCCAACTGATTCCGATAATTTTCTTGGAATTTTGAGATCAAGTCTTAATTCCGACATCGTACTCCGAATTATAGCATATCCCCAGGGGAGTGCCTATGCGAGCAAGGCGGGATTTGAGCCTCTGGTAATACAAAGATCCGATAACAGTCATTGGTAAAACTTATCAGAAACCAGGGCGACGTTTCTTGGCTTTCAAATCATCCTTGTTATGACTGGAAATGGTTTCACCTGTACTGATCGAAGCATCTGGGTCAAAACGGTTCCGCTTCAGAATATCCTCAACCAATTTATTATAATCCTGATCATTGGTAGGATCGGGTGCTTTGCCAGCCCCAGAGGCTTTAGCCGCTGAAGCAGATTTTGCAGCAGGGGGAGACTGGGCCCCAGGCTGCTGGCTGCTGGTCAGAATATGGTCGAGAATATCATCATAATTTTCAGGCCGATGCGGCTGCGGCGTCAGCTCCAGCCAACGCTCACGTTTGCCCTTGGGCGGAGAGACCGCAGAAGGCGCAGCAGGCTCCTCTACCGAAGCCCCCCTGGAGCGATAAAACGGTAAGGCCGGAGGCTCAGCGGCAGGAGGTTCAGCCGCCGCAGCTCCACGGGAACGGTAAAAGGGAGGGTCCTCCCCGACCGGGGCCAACGCAGCAGGTAATCCCGGCGGGCGAGGAGCGGGCGGGGAAGCAGGGGGAGAGGCATTGCTCCCTGCTGTATTCTGACCAGCATAGGTCGCCCCCATCAGTTTATAAAAATCATCTTCCTCAGGCGGGAGTATTTGTCCGCCCCCCATCGGTCGACGTGTAGGCGCCGAGTAAATTTCCAATTTGCCACTGGAAGCAGGTGGAATCAAGCGGCGGCGGCTGGGTTCAGAGAAGCCCGACAAACGGCCAGGGCCAGCATGGGTCTTGCGGGAAAGCGGCATGCCATACTCGTCATCATGCTCATCTTCGGCATCAGGAATCGAGGGCCCTTCGTCATAGGCACCCACTGTTTCTTTCTGCGAAACAGGAACCAATGCACGCGAAGAACTTCCTCGCCGACCGGCAGGCAAGGCCTTTTTTTCTGGGGGAGCTTCAAGGTGAAGCAAAGAAAAGCCCTCTGCTTCTGCTGCACTTTCTGTTCCCACAGGTGGGCTGCCATATTCATCCAGCGCCTCAGCATAGGAATAGTCAAACAGGCTCAAGGGATTGGCCAACTGATTGTATTGTCCGCTGCCTGCAAACAGACAATACTGGGTCAGGCAATTCCAAGCGGAATCCATGGTATTGCGAAAATGCTCTTCAAAAGAAGCATGGGAGTCGCTTAAGCGTGAACTTAACATCATGAAAGCGTGCGCCAGATTAAACAGACTGTTCCAATCATAAATCAACTGGTGGTTTTTCAAATCCACCAAGAGCTTGATTTGTTCGCTTTGCGCCAGAAAAGCCAAAATATAGCCCGCCCGTTCATAAGCGGACATGCCCGAGGGAGGTAGATTTTCAGGAACCCCCAAACCCTTCAGGTAAAGTTCCAAGTGGCGCACCAAAAAATCAGTCGTTTCATCGGGCTGTGCCAAGGCCAAGCTCCAAAGTTCGACAAGAATTTCCTGAAAAAGAGAGAAACAGGTCTCTTTGCGCAATTGCTCACCAAAAAGCAAACGCATATTCAATTTGACCGTGCCCTTGGACTGATGCAGACCACTGAGAATATTGCGAGCCTTTTCAAAAGCGCGCTGCGCAATCAGTTTTTCATAGTCATTCTCAAAAAACATATTGCCAAAAAAGTTTTCCTGCTGCGCCGCCAAAGTGGCTTCCGGCCACTTTAAATACTTGATCACTACAGGCTTGTGCTCTCGTTTTGCACGGTGAATATAACGCAGACAGGTTTCAATTTTCTTTAAGAAAACGGGTTTTAATTTACTGCCTGGAGAGGGAGTCTTAAATTTCTCAACCGTTTCAAGACGCTTGTGAAAAACCTGGGTAATTTCTCCCATATGACGGGCATAGAGTTCATTTACCTCTTTAAACTGTTTCTGCAGATTTTCCCATTCTGCATAACTTTCCAATTCGGCAATCTGTTTGCCTGTTTGACGGGCTTGGGCCTGAAGAAAATGCTGAGTCTGTTGATTGCGGGTATGCAAAGTCTGCAATTCATCATAAAGTGGCCGTAAAAGCCCGGCTTCAAGCTGATAAAGTGTTTTGGAGCGGCTTTGAATTCCCTGTTCCAGCGCATTGAGAAAAGATTCACGCACAAAAACAGCTTCCGTCATATAGCCACAGATACTTTGAACATAGCCCAAAAGTTGAATCAAAAGCTGACGATGTTCGGGCTCAAACAGAGAGGCCTTTTCATAAAAGAGATCCATGCTGAGCAAGCTCAAGCACAGTAACTGATCCATTTCAGCGCTAGCTGCAGTGGCTTTTTCTCGCAAAAACTGGCGGTATTCCTGGTGACGCAAATGTTCGGGGCGTTCTTGCAGCCAGTTCAGAAAGAAATCAGATTGCAGCAAATCGCGCACAAAGTCTTCAAGCGCATGCACAGAAAACTCAGGCCCTTCTTGTTCCTGCAAAAGACAAAGAACGGCTTTGCGCTGTTCCTGAAACAATTCAGGCAGTTTGATTCTGAAAAAATTAAACAGGTGAAAGCCTTCCTCATCGCTCAGCTGCGTGGAAGTCGATTTCAAAAGACGTTTTATGTCTTCAAACTGACTGTTGAGCATGCGATCAAAAAGCAGACGTTGCTCTTGTGAGGCCAAACTTCTGACAAAGAGACGATCTGCCTTTTTCTGCGGCAACATGGATTGAAAGGCTGCGGCATGCTTGAAAACAAAATGCTTGTCAACAATCTGGCGAACCAAATCCAAATGCTGAAGAAAGGTCCAAAGAATGAATTCTGTTTCAAGATCTTGGTGCAAGTGCTGAAACTGGTTGAGCGTTTCCAACATCAGCAAACGGCAATAACGCTCCTCAAAAAAACGACGCCGGGTGGCCAGCATACCGTGCTCATCCAGCGAAATCAGGCTTTTAAGATATTCAGAAACCTGATTTTTGATCCGGGCTTCATTGACCGGGGGGGTCTCAATCCCAGTCTGATTTTTTTTTTGCCTCTGAGGGCCAGAGGATTTCGTCGAGTTGTTGGTTATAAACCGTTTGGGTCAGCAGGTCGTTTTCGGCCTTGCTTTTGCCCTTGCCCCCAAGCGGTGGCTTTCCTTTGGCCGGACGCTCTTCTTCAAAATCCAGCACAGAATCCAAAGCTGCAGCAAAGGTCTGGCTGATCATGGGTTGCTGAGAACGGGGAGGGTTCACGGGCTGATTTTTTTTACCCGTTGAATCTAAGGCTTTACCAGTACGGTTGGCAAGTGTCTTATGCAAAATAGACTGATAATCAGGGGCCACAGGCTCTTTGCTGGGCTTTTCAGCGACTGTTTTCTGCAGGTCAGGGGGAGAATCTTCGCTCTGATCCTCGGGCCAGAGAATTGAATCCAGAATATCTGAATAGGTTTCACTGATCTCCGTCGGGCGTTGATCCAGAGAAAGTTCAGAAGAAAGAGGTGCAGAATCTTGAGCAGGAGCTTGCTTTGCTGGCAGATTCTCACGTTTTTTGAGAATATTATCAAAAATTAGATTGGCGGCATCTTCTTTGCTCAAACGTTCTGGAGCTTGGGGAACAGGTGCTTGCCCCAGATTGCGCTTAAAATTACGTCCTGTGCGTTCCAAGAGCGTTTCATGTAAGATTTTATCGTAGGCGGATTTTTTATCCTCAGAATCCGACATCGTTGAGCTGAACCATCCTGAATATTCAGTAATACCTAATCTAAATTCTAGAATTTCTTTGAAAATCAGATCCTCCATTGCAGCAGGAAAAGACCCATTCTAGCAAAGCGACTTAGATGCTATCTTAGCACAGGCGTCAAAGAAAATAAAACAGCCCAGGCCAGCAAAAAAAACAGATCAAAGCGCAATAATGCCTTCAATCTCGCTGACCTTTTCATAGACATAGACCACTTCATCACTGGATGCCATTTTCATGCGGGCGCTGATACTGGCATAGCGGTTATTGCGCGAAAGCCGCACTTCAATCCGTGCAGTGGTATTGAGCAAGCCCTGAAGGGCATCTACCTGGGCAACAGGAACAATAAATTTAAAATGAAAATCCGCAGGCCAGACATACTCTTCCTCAAGCAAAGCCTTAAATTTTGCATGCGCAGGAGGCGAATTCTCTGAAGAAGGATCTGTCTCTGACATGGCTTAAATTTCCTGTTCTGAGGAAGAGCGCCCCTGCAAAAATTGCGCTTGTGTTTGCAAGACCAAAGGTGAATCTGGGCTGCTGTCGGAATCTGTCTGTTGTTGGGTGAAAAATTTACTTAAAAAAGTCTGAAAACGGGGGCTATAACTCAGACTTTCAGGAATGCCCAGTTTTTTTGAAGACTCAAATCCTTGGCGCAAGGTCTGATGATCCCCAGCCAAATCCAAAGGAGCGTCTTTGAGTTTTAAACGCGATTGAAATTCACTTGCTGAAAGTTTCTGTTGAGATGCAGCGGTCTCTGTCAGAGGCTTTACAGCTGTCGGTTCAGAACTTTTTTTGATTTGTTCAGCCGTATGCAGTGCTTGAGCAGCAAGGCCCATTCCTTCAATTGGCATCGGACAGCTCCTTTTTCAATTGCATTCAATACAAGCATTATAGGTGATCAATAAAAAAAATACCAGAACATTGAAAAGCTTATCCCAGGGATTGGTTCTTCACCCTAAATTCTTACCCAAAATTAATCTAAAAAAAATATTGCATTAACCTTTATAAAGCAGATTTTCAGAGAACCCCCCTACAATAAAAACATCACGGAATGAGCGTAGGAAATTTTAAGATGCAAAAACGTACGGGAATGCTTTCACTGCTGAGCTGGTTGATCTTAACAGGTTGCGGCTCAAGCCCTGTGTTCCAGGCTGCGCTGCAACCCGCTCCGGCCACACGTCAAGCTCTTCAGACCAACACCTCAGCAGCTGCTCCCCTAACGCGTGCCAGCGCTCCCGTAACCGTCAATTCCAAGCCCCCAGTCTCCACTGCGCGTGCTCCCCGTGCCAGCAGCGTTCAGGCCACCGCCGGTAAAGCAACGACAGCCAGCGTCCAAGCCACCCAAACACCTGCCGTACATATCGCAAAGAACTACAATACCCAAACCCTTTTGGTTGGCCTGCACAAGGATGCTGATCTTCCTCAGGCCAAAGCACTGGCTGCCCAGCTCAATCTGCAGGTAGAGCGTTATATCAAAGGCATTCACGCCCTGGTTCTCAAAACCAGCGGCCAAGAAGTCAAAGGCCTGGTAAAACAACTCTCTCAACACAGCCTGTTCGCCTTTGTAGAAACCGACCATATCTCTACCCAAAAACCTGAAGCCGAAAAAGAAGTTAACGATTCTTTCAAGCTCTTTTCAGCTGACCTGGTCAATGATAAATATTTCAAAGATCAATATGGTTTAACAGCCTTGCAGGTTCCCGAAGCCTGGTCCTATAGCAAAGGCGCTGGCGTGACCATCGCCGTGATAGATACCGGCGTCGCCCTCTCCCATGCCGATCTGAAAGGGCGTGTGATTCCTGGTTATGATGCGCTCTCTCTGCATGAGGGCGGTGAGTCTGGCGATGTCAGCAGCCTGAACTATCTGTTCTCCAGCTATAAACACGGCTCCCACGTAGCTGGGATTATTGCCGCTGAAACCAACAATGGCCATGGCATTGCGGGTGTGGCTCCTGAAGCCAAAATTATGCCAATCAAAATTTATCCCGATGTACCCGATATCATCAGTTCGATTCTCGCTCCCGATCCCGACAGCAACCAAACCATGATTTCTGTCATTGCCGATGGAATCGTCTGGGCCGCAGATCACGGCGCCAATGTGATCAACCTGAGCCTGGCCGTGACCGAATACAGCGCCACCCTCGAACGCGCAGTGAAATATGCCCTGGATAAGAATGTCAGCGTGGTCGTGGCAGCGGGCAACGAACGCCAGAGCACCAACGCCCGCAACTATCTTGCGGCGATTGAAGGCGTGATTGGGGTTGGAGCCACAGATATCAATAACAATATTACAATTTTCTCAAATTCAGGCGATTATGTTTCTGTGGCTGCCCCTGGCAACAATATTATTTCATCTGTGCCCTCCTTTCTGCGCATGCGCCCCTATGTTGAAATGAGCGGAACCTCGATGGCCGCCCCCCACGTAGCAGGAGTAGCCGCACTGCTGCGGAGCAAATATGGCGCAAGCGCCACCCCCGCCTGGATCAAACAGCGACTGGAAGCCACAGCCACTGACAGAGGCGCTGCTGGCCGCGACGATCTCTTCGGACACGGTCTGGTCAATGCCCTGAAAGCACTCACAGATCCTGTCTAAGTGCTTAGGCGCTTGTGAGCAAGACAGTAGCACCGGCTTGGATCCTCAGCTATAATTGTAAAGTTTCTGACTCAAAAGCAAGGATGTCGCCGCGTGGGAAAATACCGGCCGGTACCCCGGACCCTTTCCGAAATTCTCCGTAAAGTCAGCCAGTCCTCCAATTCTTCGGAGCCCGTGGAGTTAATCAGCCCTGAGCAATTGGTGGAAGCGGGCAAAGCCCCGCTGCATGACCCACAGGAATTATTTAATGGGGTCACCATTTTGCCCACCCCTCCTGAAGCCTTAGACCCAGAGATCAGAACCCCTGATCAACTCTTTGGCAAACAGGCTTTCGCAGCCCCAGGCAAAGCGATGAAATCTTTGCAGGAAATGCTGCCCCCGCGCAAACCGACCAGCCCTTTGTCCCCTCGTCCGCCGAAACCAGACCCTACAGAACAAAGTAAAAAATCAGGGCCCCTGCCTGAAGTCAAAGACAGTAAAACGGATCCCGGAACTTTCTAGTCATGTCGAAACCATTGCTTTTTTATTCTGAAGCCTGTCTCAAGCATCAAAATCTCAGCCATTCAGACACCCACCCAGAATCGCCCCTGCGCCTGCAAACCATTTTAAAGCGTCTGTATGAATCAAAAGTCTGGCAAAACCTGCCCAAGCGAGCCCCCCAGCCAGTCAACAAAGAACTGCTCTTCAGTTTGCATGACCCCAGCTATGTGCAAATGCTTGAGCGCTTTTGCCACAGTGCGGGCCCCGGTAAAAGGATCGATGAGAACACCCTGGTTTCAGAGGGCTCCTATGAAGCCGCCCTACAAGCCGCTGGTGCAGCCACTGAAATGGTTGAAGCCCTGCTTTCAGGCGAAAGCCAAACGGCTTATTCCTTGATCCGCCCCCCCGGACACCATGCCATGCCAGCCCATACCATGGGTTTTTGCCTGTTTAACAATATCGCGTTGGCAGCACGCCATGCACTCAACCAAGGCCTTAAACGCATTCTGATTCTGGATTGGGATGCCCACCACGGCAATGGCACTGAACACCTGTTTTATCAAGATCCACGCGTGCTATTTGTCTCCTGGCACCAATTTCCCAATTGGCCGGGTACAGGGGCCCTGGAGGATCTGGGACAAGGCGCGGGTTACGGCACCAACGTCAATATCCCCATGCCGCTCAAATACGGAGATACCGAATATCTGCGCAGTTTTCAGGAATTGGTAGTGCCCTTGGCTGAGGCCTATCGCCCGGAACTTATTCTGGTTTCAGCCGGTTATGACGCGCACCTCGCGGATTTACTCACGGATATGAACCTGACCGCTGCCGGCTTTTCGCAGCTCACGGAAGAGGTCATGAAACTTGCGCACCGTTTCTGCCAAGGAAAAGCAGGTTTTATCTTGGAAGGAGGGTACAATGTAACAGCACTGGCCGCCTCTGTGGACGGCACCCTGCAAACCCTAATTCAAGAGCAGAACGTGAAACCCGAAGAGCCCTTTCAGGCCCTGAATTGTACACATGATCCAGCGGAACTCAACCGCCTGATTGAAAAAGTTAGAATGATTCAACCCTTATTAAACGGAAAACTAAAGCTGTCATGAAAAAAATACTTGTTCTTACCAGTGGGGGAGACGCCCCCGGCATGAATACCGCTCTGCGTGGGATTATCCGTGAAGCCAGCTTCAACGATATCCATGTCTATGCCGCCTATGATGGCTATAAAGGACTGGTCGAAGGCAATATTTTGCCCCTCACCAACCAGGATATTGCCGGAACCCTGCAATTGGGCGGCACGATCCTCGGAACGGCCCGATTCCCCCGTTTTAAAGAAAAACCCTATCTGATGAAAGCCTATCAGAATCTGCAACACCGGGATATCGAGGGCATGATCGTGATCGGCGGCAATGGTTCTCTGGCAGGAGCCCATGCCCTGCATGAAGAAACCGGTATTCCGGTGGTGGGCATTCCGGGCTCCATCGACAATGATCTGCATGGCACAGATATGTGTCTGGGGGTGGATACCGCTCTGAACACCATCGTGTATAACGTGGATAAAATCCGCGATACAGCCTCTTCACATGGCCGTCTCTTCGTGATTGAGGTCATGGGACGCGACTGTGGCTATCTGGCCTTGGTCAGTGGTATCTCATGCGGTGCCGTCACAGCCCTAATTCCTGAAAACCAGGATACCTTCGATAAAACCGCCTTCTGTAACCTGATTTACAAAGCCTTCCGTCGCTCCAAAAAACACGCAATCGTGATCAAGGCTGAAGGGTTTACCCCTTTCAGCGACGAGGAACTGGGCCAGGAACTTTCAGAATATTTGGGCGAGAGAGGCTACGAACACCTCGATATTCGCTTTACCAAACTGGGCCATATTCAAAGAGGAGGATCTCCTTCGGCCTTTGATCGGGTACTGGGCAGCAAACTCGGCATTCACGCCGTGCGCCAACTCATGGCTGGCGCAAAAGACGTCATGGTCGGGTTGGTGCGCAATGAAATTACCACTTGTCCCTTGGCAGATGTGGGCAAAGGCAAACGCGAACGGATTCTCAGTCTTTATCAGGAATACATGGCCCAGGAATTCCTAATGGCAAAAAAACTGACACCGGGCAGTTAAGTCTCAAATCTAAAAATAAGTAGCCAGGCGTTCTTTGGACATGGCAAATAAATTGCTTTTAACTGAGATAATATCTGGATCTTGGGTAGGTTTTCCCTGTGTATCCAAACTAAAAATCACCCAACCCAAAGCCCCAAAGAATTCGCTAAAACCTATTAAAGGAACTGTTGACCAACGCTCAAATTCAACCAGATAAACCTGCCCTGAACGCAAGGTCTGTTCAGCGCCTTTCAGCCCATCAAGATCAAACCCCTCTAAATCAAACTTTATAAAACGGCAGGGGGACTCATTCAAGCTTGCCAATTCCAGATCCACAGTGGTCAAGGGAACTTCTCTTGAAGCAAGAGCTTCAGTCGGTGAAACAATATGGTTCGAGCAATGGGTACCCCCCATATCTGAAAAATAGAGCGAGCCTTTTTCTGCTCCTACGGCTGAGGCCAGGGGATAGTAATGCGTCATGTCGATCTGATTCAAACTGAAATTCTCACGCAAGCGCTCCAAACAGATCGGGTTAGCGTCAAAGAGCAGGGCCCCCCCTATCAGATCTGCAAGTATCAATGTTCGGTTGCCCACATTGCAGCCCGCATCAACAATAAAATCACCGGGTTTGAGCAGGGAACGAATAAATTGGGTTTCATAATAATCTACATTGCGGGTAAAAATATTGCTCACGCCAGAATCTGAATCTGGATAAACCTTAGATTTCATACCATTTTCAAGCAAAATCAAAGTGGGTATCTGCCGTGGTTTTGCCCATAAATACCACCACAGAAAACGTCGGCAAAACTCAAACCGCCGTCCCCGATTCAGCGGTTCCATCAGGACAATTTTAAAAAGACGGTAGAGAAAAAGCGCCCAGCTAAATTTTTTCAAAAACTGACGAAGGGTTTGCATGCAGTACAGAATAACACAATTTGATTTGCCAAAAGCAAAGCCCCCGGACAATACCGGGGGCTTTTAACAAATAAGCTGAAGCTTATTTGTTCATGATTTTGTCTTTGAGGAAGGAGGCACCCACACCACCTGCGGCACCCAGGCCTACGGTGATAATGGTCAGAGGCAGACCGCCTACGCCCATGGAGCTAAGGGCCAGATTGCCAAGCCCCCCCAAGGTAACGGCACCCAAACCACCTACAGCAGAGGTGATGGTATCGCCAACGACATTGCTAACAGCCTGGCTGGAGTCTACTTTACCAGTGGCAACACCTACACCGTTGGCAACTGCGGATACACCCGCACCGACAAGAGCAGAGAGACCTGCGCCTTTAAAACCAGTAATTGCTACATTTTTAACGCCGGTGAAAAAGCCACCGCCTTGACCGCCAGAGAAAATACCTTTGATATTCTGGCCCATTTGAGCACCCATTTTATAAGCGGCAAAACCACCCCCCGCACCAGCGGCAAGTTTAGAGGAAATAGAGGTAAAGTCGGTGCTGAAACCTGTACCTGTGCCTGTATCAGTGGAAGGAGCCACGGGGGAGTAGGGAGAGAAGTTGGACGTACCGGTAGAAGCAACCTGAAAAGGGTTGTTGTAAGAGCTGATTGCAAGCGTCATATGGAACTGTCTCCTGTCACTTAATTAGTGTTTAATGATTTCTTAATTTGATTATAGGCGCCAGGATAAAAAACTTGGTAAAGGGAAGGTTCTTTTTTTATTAAGAAATGGTTAAGCTTAAAGAACCCTTAATAATACTAAAAAGATCTCCAGGCTTGCTTTTGCGTCATTCCCCTCCCATGAGATAAACGTCACGTTAAAGACGCATTTAAGCTTATTGGCTCTCTGTTCTAGTAAAATACTCCCCAATTGAGCTTAATCTGACTTAAAACCTATTTAATCAAAACCCGTGGGAACTTAACCCCTCAGACTTGCGTCATTCAGAAACCCCAAGGAGAATACACATCATGGCTACGCAGATCCGGCGTGAGTTGCGCAAACTCAACGCCTTTGGTTTTTTCTGGATGTTCTTGCCCGTGATTCCCATTCTGGTGCCTTACCAGCTCAGTTTGGGTTTAAACATGCAGCAGGTCTTTTTCGTGCAGGTCTTTTTTGGACTGGTTTGCGCAGCCTTTGAAGTTCCCTCGGGATATCTCTCTGATCTCTGGGGGCGCAAAGGCACGCTTTTGGCCGGCACCCTGCTCTGGGGCCTGGGCTTTGGCTATCTTTATTTTGTTAAAGACTTTACAGGCATGCTGATCTACGAAGGCATTCTGGGGCTGGCCGTCAGCCTGGTTTCAGGCACCGATGTGTCGATGCTCTATGACTGGCTCAAGCAGGAAAGCCAGGAACGTGAAGTGGCTACCAAAACCCTTGCCAATTACCAAATGTCACAGGTTTTGTCTGAAGCCCTGGCAGGGGTGCTCTGTGGTCTGCTGGTACTGCTCTCCTACCGCCATGTGCTGGCTGCCCAGGCCCTGGTCGCCCTTTTGCCGATAGGCATGGTCTGCTTTTTAAAGGAGCCTTCCTATGAAAAACTCAGCCGCGAAAACCACTGGCAGAATCTGCACACGGTCTGGCGCCATGTTTTTCATGAGGATCGCCTTTTGCGCCTGATCTTTCTCAATCAAATCGTCTGGAGTCTGGCGACCTTTGTCATGGTTTGGCTCAATCAAAAGCTCTGGCAGGCAGAAGGGATCCCCCTGGGCCTTTTTGGCCTGCTCTGGACCCTGATCAACCTGGTGGTAGGTTTTACTGGCCGCCAGGTCAGTTCCTGGGAAAAACGCCTGGGCTCTGGCGCACTGCTGCTGGCATTGAGCAGTTTGCCGATTCTGGGCTATGCCCTGCTGGCCCTCAGCTCGGGGGGGTGGGTGGTCTTGATTGGTTTGTTTTTTCCGCTCAGCCGGGGCATTACCCAAATTCTGCTCAAAGATGCGATCAATTGGCGCACGCCCAGCGCCATCCGGGCCACGGTGCTTTCACTCAACAGCCTGCTTTTTCGTCTGGGTTTTGCCCTGCTCGGCCCACTGACCGGCTGGGTCACCGATACAGCAGGCCTGCGGCCGACCCTGTGGATGCTGGCCTTGCTTTTTGGTTTGGCAGCCCTGTGGGTATTGCGCCCGCTGCTGAAACTGGTCAAAGAATTGCCTGCGCCTTAGGGTTCAGCTTTCCTGAAGCAGGTATAAGCCTGTTTCAGTTCCGGCCAGTATCCGATAAGGGGGACGCGGACTCATCACCAGACTGAGTACTTGGGCATTGAAATTGGCAAGTTCTTGCCAGTGCCATCCACCGTCTGAACTCATGACCACACTTTTGCCATTGCCAGCATAGAGCCTATTGGGATCGCGAGGGTCCAATAAAAGGGTCTGGCAGAGAAACTTGTCGCTAAAAGAAATGTCTTTCGAAGGGTCTTCACATCCAGGCACCACGCCGACTTTTTTCCAAGTTTCAGGACGAACCGTTCCTTGAAAAAGCTGACCGTTTTGAGTCAACGCCCATGTTTTCTGAGAACCTGGAAGTACCACACGAAGTCTTAAATCTGCCTGAGCATTGCACCATCTATAAAAGTTTTGAATGCCAGCCAAGTTCATTTTGAATGATCTCAGATCAAAATACTGCATAGGAAGCTCTTTAAAATAAACATTGTATATCATATCTACAGGATGTTCAGGAGATGAACGGAACCGTAAATTTGGATAGCAATTTTCCTGACTGATCAAAAGCAAGGGGGTTTGCTGCTCATCCTGCCAGGACCAGAGACCGTAAACAAAAAACTCATTGCTTGTCCAAATACGCTGATCAGGCTTATCCGTATTCCCGATATAGCCTGTCAGCCCCCAGTTCTGACCGTTTGAATCCCCCAAGATTAAATCGCCGGGCGTATATTGAGAGAGAACAGGGGGGCCGCCTCCAGAAAGATACCCTCCAGAAAGAGCAGCGAGCAGCTGATTGTCTGAAAACGTAAGAAACGTCAGTGCCGTCAGATTTCGACTATCGGGCAAGGGTGTCACCGACGTATCGAGGCGATACTGAAAATCTCTAAGCGGGTGAAGCTTCTGGGTGGCCCATAAGCCCGATGAAGTGCCCACATAAAGCGTATAAGGCGCATCAGGAGAGAACTTCAAAACTTGAGCGGATCCCAAATTTGAATCATGAAGCACCAATTTCTGCGTATTAAGATCCACAGAAAACAATTGTGAGTAATTCAGAACCCCCACCACCTGCTGCTCAACATCAGGATAAAAAGCCAGGAATTGAAAGCCTTCACGATAAATAAAGCCATTGCGGTCTTCCCAGACTTCTCCATTCCAGAAAAAGACGCCTTGATCTGTTCCCACAAAAAAGCCACCAGCGGGTTCTTTGACAAACTGAGGCGATGTCATCACTTTTCCCGGCAGATTCTGCCAGGCTTTAAAAGTTTTGCCCTGATCCTGACTTTCATAAATAAGCCCACCGGCATTGACCAGAATATGCTCAGCATTCAGGGGATCAAAAACCCAGGGATCGTGTGGTTTGGGGGCTGGCCCCAATTGCTGATTCCAAAGCTCCCAATTTGCTCCCTGATCTGAACTGAGAAAAATCCCCTGATCTGTTTGTAAATACAGGCTATCCGGCTTGAAAGGATCCAGCCAAAAAGCGATGATACGTCGCTCCGATGTGCCTGCTTGAACCTCTTGCCAAGTTTTACCTGCATTCTGGCTTTTCCAAAGTTTCCCGTTCTGGCTGCTGTTTGCAGCCTGAATCCCATACCAAATTTGAGGATCGCCATGAGACGCAAGAATCTGCTCAATGGGCAGTTCCGAAACAAATGAACTCCAGCGCACAGGCAAAAGCAAGGGGGAGATCTCTGTTTTCTGAGTCTCTTCCTGCGGTAAAAGCCCCCAATCACTCCCGCCTTGCTTGGATTCATCCAGTTCTGTATCTCCAACCCAAAAAACATGCTCAGGATTTTCAGGAGAAAAGAAAAAAGCCTCATGGCTTTGTTTTGAAGGATGATACCACTGCACACTCTTTTGCCAATGCAGCCCACCATCCCGGCTGACAAAACAGTTTTGAGCTGTGGAAAATAGTATATGGCGTGGATTCTTTGGATTAACGGCTAACGCCCGCACCTCATCCCGCAAGACAGTTTTCAGTTCTTGAACCTGCCAGCTCGAAACAAGCGGCGAAGCGACCGTTACAGGAACGCGAGGGGGAGTCTGACTGGGCTGAGAAACCCGGATTGGCTGTTCACTACTTTCTTTTGCGACAGGCAAAGGCTGGCAGGCCCCTACCACAAATAACAAAATCCCAAAGAAAAGAAAATCCGCTCTGAACCCAGACATCTGTATCTCCCTCTCACTTACTGGTTTAAACCAGCCCAACAGTTTGCCTTAGCCCCGCCAATGCCAGGCCTTGGGTTGGGTAAAACTGAGAATTCCGGCCCGTGAAAGGGTGGAACCCAGGCCCGAATGCCCCCGCCCCGTCCAGGGCAGATGGGGGCTGACCCGGTCACAGCAGTTCCAGTAAACCGTTCCGGTATGCATGCGGCTGAGAATTTTACGTGCCCGCTCTTGATCCGGCGTATACACGCTGGCGGTCAGACCATAGAGCGTATCGTTCATCAAGGTCACAGCCTCTTCATCCTGGTAGACGGGCTGAATGCCAATGATTGGGCCAAAGGATTCTTCGAGCATGATTTCCATGCTGTGATTGGTATCAGCCAGTACTGTCGGCGCAAAGAAAGCGCCTTCACGCTCCAGGGCCTGGCCACCACAGAGCAGACGCGCCCCCTTATGCAAAGCATCTTCCACCTGGGCTTCTAGGGTCATCAGCGCAGAAGGCCCTCGGGTCAAAGCCCCAATATACGTCTCTTCAGAAAGCGGATCCCCCACCACAAACGCTTTCACCACGGCTGTAAAGGCCTCTAAAAAGGCCGGGTAGATATGGTGATGCACATAGATGCGCTCGACAGCACAGCAGCTCTGACCATTGTTATAAAAAGCGCCATCGGCAGCAGCAGCCGCCACCGCCGCAATATCTACGTCATCGCAGACATAGAGCGGATCTTTGCCGCCCAATTCCATACCCAGGCGCACCATCCGGCCTGCCATTCTTTCGGCAATCGCTGCTCCCGTGGCATGGGAACCCGTAAAGAAAACCCCATTCAGATCTTCCTGCAAAAGCGCAGCCCCCGTCTCACGCCCGCCAATCACGGGAATAAACACATCCTCAGGAAAACCGGCTTCCTGAAAAAGCCGAGCTATGGCCAGCCCTGTCAGGCTTGAAAACTCAGAGGGTTTATACAAAACCGTATTGCCTGTCAGCAGGGCAGGGATAAAGACATTGCAGCCCACCAACCAGGGATAGTTCCAAGCTGAAATATTGGCAATCACCCCCAGAGGTTCCTGGGTAAGGGTCTCGCGCAGGCCATCCTCGCGGTAGACCTCTTCTTCAGCCAGCACTTCAGCCACCTGATTCTGAAAATAATCAAAACGGGCTAAAAAACCATGAAGCTCATTGCGGGCCTGGCGAATCGGTTTGCCCACTTCCTGGGAGAGCAGACGGGCCAGGCTCTCGTGCTCGGCCATCAGCCTTTCCCTGAATTTCTGCATCAAGGCCAGACGCTGTGACAGGGGAGTCGCCGCCCAAGCAGGCTGAGCGGCACGGGCACGGCTGTATTTGACACTGACAGTCTCTTCTTTATCGATCGGTAGACTGGCAATAATCTCACCCGTTGCAGGATTCGTTACATGAAGTTCACTCATTTAAAAGGCCCCTTGAAAGATATTTACAAAATCCTCACGACTGCAAGGCCGTGGATTGGAAGCATGACAAGCATCCGCCAGAGCCACCTCTACCAAAGCCTGCAAATGTTCTGGGCCCACTTTAACATCGCCCAGACGGTGGGGCATGCCAATTTCAGCGCGCAGTGCATTCAACCAGTGGAACCAGGCTTCAACCGAAGGAGCCAGGCCCAGATTCGCGGCCATGCGCTCAAAACGCTCAGGCTCTGTTTCGGCATTAAAAGGCAGGGCATGGCTGATCATAATGCCATTGGCCAGCCCATGGTGCAGATCGGCCACCGTCGACAGGGCATGGGCGCAGGAATGCACAACCCCCAAGCCTTTTTGAAAGGCAATAGCGCCCATCATCGATGCCAGCAGCATGTCTGCACGGGCCTGCAAATTGCCTGGCTCCTGAACAGCACGCACCAAACTGGCCTGAACCAGGCGCATGCCCTCCAGTGCAATCCCATCGCAGATCGGGTGGTAGCCTTGGGCCAGAAAGGCTTCCACCAAATGGGTCAGCGCGTCCATTCCTGTAGCGGCTGTCAAGTGGGGCGGCAAACCCAAGGTCAGTTCAGGATCTGCAAAAACCTGACGGGCCAGCAGACTGGGTGCAAAAATAATTTTTTTATGGTGGGTGGTATCATCTGAAATCACCGCACTGCGCCCAACTTCACTGCCAGTTCCGGCCGTGGTGGGCAAAGCCACCCAATAGGGAATGGGCTGATCAATCACCAAAGCGCCAGGCCGATCTTCATAGGCAAAGAGATCTTCGCGGTGGTGGATACACACGCCAATCGCCTTGGCCACATCCAGGGCCGCACCGCCACCGATGCCGATCATGCAATCGGCTTCAGCCGCCCGAAAAGCCTCAGCCCCAGCCAAAACCTGTGATTTAACCGGATTGCCAAAAATTCCATCAAAGACTGCGGGCTCAAGCCCCTGTGCTTTTAATTCCGCAATAAAATCTGTAAAAAAAGCCTGTTGTGAAACCCCCTTGTCTGTGACCACCAAAGGGCGGCTCAGCCCCTGAGCCACAAGATGAGGAGCGACCTCTTTCCGTGCACCGGGGCCAAACCGAATCGGGGTAGGAAAATTAAATCCATAAATAGCCATTGCGAGACTGTCCTTTCCGCGAAACCTGAATACAGGCATTTAAGCACTCTTCAGTGCGCTTGTCACCTACCTTTCAGAAGGATTTTTCAAGCCCACAGCCCAGGGCTTAAATAATCTCGAAATAGCGCTTGAGTTCCCAATCGGTCACGGTATTGTGAAACTGTTTCCACTCCCAAAAACGAGTCGCAGTAAAATGGCGAACAAAACGCTCGCCCAAGAGTTCAAGCGCCAGTTCAGACTCCGCCATGCGGCTGCTGGATTCATACAGATTGCGTGGCAGAAGCGGCACATGGGTAGCGGCATAGGCATTGCCTTCAATCGCAGGAGTGTCCAAGGCCAATTTTTTTTCAATGCCGTACAAGCCACTGGCGATCGAAGCCGCCATGGCCAGATAGGGGTTCACATCAGCTCCCGGAATGCGGACTTCCAGACGGGTTGACTTGGAGCTGCCAGGAATCACCCGAAAGGCAGTGGTACGGTTATCCACTCCCCAAGTGGGGCGGGTGGGCGCCCAATAGCCTTCCACCAAACGCTTGTAACTGTTGATGGTGGGGGCATACATCGGCAGCACCTCTGGCAAGGCCAGCATTTGCCCCGCCAGATAATGGCGGAAGGTCTCGCTCATGCGGTGTTTGTCGTTGGCATCATAAAAGGTATTGCCATGTTCATCCCACAAACTCTGGTGAATATGCCCGCTGCACCCCGGCAAAGACATACTGGGTTTGGCCATAAAGCTCGGCATAATGCCAAAACGCAGCCCGATTTCTTTGGCCGCACTCTTGAAGAGAATCGCCCGGTCGGCAGACTCAAGGGCTTCATCAACAGTAATGGCAGCCTCAAACACACCCGGCCCTGTTTCTGTGTGCAGGCCTTCAATCGGAATGCCAAAGGAAAGACATTCATCCATCAGGGCATTGAAAAACTCCTGGTTCAGCGTGGTGCGCAGAATCGAATAGCCAAACATGCCGGGGGTCAAAGGTTCGGCGCCTACGTAATTTTTCTCGGCCAGACTGTGAGGGGTTTCCTGAAAATTGAACCATTCAAACTCCATGCCCACCTTGACCGCAAAGCCCATACGCTCAGCTTTTGCCAAAACTTTCTTTAAAAGTTGTCGCGGACACAAATCCAGGGGGCCGCCATCGCGGTCGAGAAATTCTGCCAGAAAAAAGGCCACGTGGTTATCCCAAGGCACACGGCGGTAGGTTTTCAGATCCACACGGGCAGGGGTATCGGGAAAGCCGGTATGCAAACCGGTATAGTCAACATAATCATAACAGGCATCTGAAGAGTCCCAGCCCAAAACCACATTACAAAAGCCAAAACTGTCTTCTGCCGCAGATAAAAACTTGTTTTTGTGCATGTATTTGCCGCGCAGAATGCCATCGAGATCAGACAGGGCAACTTTGACCTTTTGACGGGGGTCCTGCAAAATTTCATTGAGAATTTCCTGAGACATGGGAGACTCCTTCCAGAATTGAAATTAGGGATTATCTAAAAGCGCTGGCAATTCGCCAGTCTGGTGCAAATGTTCGAAATCGTCCACGCTGTAGAGTTCCTCCTCTGACTCCACTTCGCGGCGGACCAGCAGAAAATAGAGGCTGCCCAAGGCAAAAAGCCCCAAGAGAATCAAATAGAGCAGGGCATTGAACCAAGCCATGGTCACCAGGGCGAGCACTGAAAGTGTCAGGGCCACCGCTGGAAAAAACGGATAAAAAGGCGCAATAAAAGGGCGGTGCATCTCGGGATCTTCAACCCGCAGCACAAAGAGCGAAATCATCGAAACGATATACAGCACCAGGCCGCCCATGGCCGAGATCGTAATGATCTGATCGGTAAAACCTGTCAGACAGGCGGCCATGCCAAAGATCCCCGGCAGAATCAGCGCCCAGTGAGGCACTTGGGTACGGGGATGAATATGCGCCATCAGATGCGGCAGATAATGGGCACGGGCCAAGGCAAAGGCCTGGCGGGAATAGCCAATAATGATCCCATTAAAACTGGCAATCAGACCAAAGACCCCCAAAACGGCTATCATTTTAATCAACCAATGCCCCGCAGGCAGCACACGGGCAGCGGCATCGGGCAGGGGATACTGCACTTCTGCCAAAGTACTCAAGGGCGTGACCCCCAAAGTGCAGACAGTCACCGCCAGGGTTAAAAAAACCAGGGTACCAATCCCGGCAATATAACCCAAAGGCACGTCTTTGCGGGGGTTGGCGGTTTCTTCAGCAGACATGGCCACGCCCTCAATGCAGAGGTAAAACCAAATCGCAAAGGGCAAGGCCGAAAAGACGCCGCCCCAGCCCTTTTCAAAGAGGGGTGGCTGAAGCAGTTGCGTGAATTTTAAATGGGGCAGGGTAATCGCATAAAACACCAGGAGCACAAAAATCGCCAGCAGGGTGACCACCAGCTCAAGCGTGACTGCTTCTTTGATCCCACGCAGATTGATGCCAATAAACAGGGCAAAAGCCAAAAGGGCAATCCAGACACGGGGTTCCATACTGAGCAAGGGGGGCAGGGCCAAGCCAAAGGTGGTGGCGATAAACTCAAGATAGGCCCCGATCCCCAAGGCGATCGCCGGGGGGGCAAAGACAAATTCAATCAAGGTGGCAAAACCGGCAATAAAGCCGGCAAAAGGCCCCATTGCACGGCGGGCATAGGCATAGGGCCCGCCCGAGTTCGGAATCGCAGTGGTGAGTTCGGTATAGCTGAAAACAAAGGTGATATACAGCAGGGTGACCAAGCCAATGGCAGTCACAAAACCGACGGGGTCAGAGTTTTTTAGGCCAAAATTCCAGCCAAAAAAATCGCCTGAAATAACCATTCCCACGGCAATGGCCCAGAGGTGAATGGGTTTCAGAACCGGTTTCAGTGCGAATTCTTCGAGGTGATGGGTGCCTAATTTGGCCTTGAGATCTGCATTTTCCACGTTTAGCCCCCGGAAATCCCTTTTTTTAAGGGTAGCTCAATTTGCAGGGATAATCCAGAGGGGGGGATTTAATAATCCATGCCAAGAAAATAAGATGAGACCTATCTGGCCACCTGTTCCTGCATTAAACGCTTTAATGCCTCTTGAGCCAAGGTATTGAGACTTTTGCCCGTAGCTTGTGAAAAAATCGTCAATTGTTCATGCAGATCGGGTGAAATACGCAGGTTGAAATTGCCAGAATAGTGGCGGCGCGGTTCAATACCTTTTTCACGACAAACCGCTAAAAAAACCGTTAAAGAGTTGTGAAATTCCTTACGCAGTTCTTCAGGATTGGAGCCATAAAAATCTGCGCCCCCATTCAAGCCCAAAATTTCACCTCGAAACAGATCCAAATCAGGGTCATATTCAATTTTTGCCTGATATCCATTCAATTTCATAATATTCATGGTTTGACTCCGTGTTGTTTGAGCCAGTTTCTAACACTGGCCACTGCACCTTTGTCTGTATTGGCGCTGACGGGATGAGCAAAAATAGCGACAAGTGTTTTACTGTGTTTTTTCTTCACATTTTTATGGTACCGTAAATTAGTACCATTTTCAAGCGTTATATTGCTCCCCAGAAACCGGACAGTGAAAGCGTGAATTTAAGTTCCTGATCTGAGAGATTAAGACTCAGAGAGGAAAATTATGAAAAACAGAAGAAGACACTCAGCAGAAACTAAGACCAAAGCCGTTTTAGAGGCATTAAAAGAAGACCAGACCCTAGCAGAAGTGGCAGCAAAATATGAGGTTCACCCCAAATTGCTGGCCCAATGGAAACAAGAATTCCTGGAAAAACCCTCAGTCGCAGGCGACAACGGAGCCGTGCGAAAGAGGAGAGCATTGATGCCATCACAGTGTTCAACCGCAAGAAAAAAGAGAAAGACATTGAGGCCGATTTAAAGGAAAAAGATAAGGTTATCGAAGAGCTTTACAAAGAGGTTGGCCAGCTCACCCTTGAAAGAAATTGGATCATTAGACAATATTTTCATTGAACGCTGGTTTCGCAGTCTCAAACACGAAGACCTATATCTCAAAGACTACCAAAATGTATTGGAATTGCAGGTTGGAATCAAGCACTATGTCCAGTTTTACAACCAGAGGAGGTATCACCAAGCTTTAAACTATAAAACACCCAATCAGGTTTTTTATGCAGACTGTAACACGTTTTCAGGACAGGGAGTTAATGTTGCGTGATTTACTGTCTTGACGAAGGGGAGCACTATAGATAATTGCAGCAAAGTATATAAGTAATTATCAACAATGTCCAGGTAAGATTCAGACAACATTTTTCATAGCATAGAAAATTATCTACACCTTCGTTTCAATAAGATTTGCAGCCTATTTTAATTAGGTATTATTGACGCCAGCAGAGCCCCCAAAACGACGTCAAAAAAGCACGAAAAAACCGGTGGAATCAAGCTTGGCTGATTCCACCGGCATGAGAAAGACCGACTATTTAAAAGCTGTTGATGCGCCCAAAAGCGACTCTGCGTTGGCTGGGCAAACAGGTTGAAGAACTGCCGGTACTCCATTTATAGCCCAGCACAGTACCGGTCTGGGGATCCGCGTAAAAGCGCATGGTGCCCCGCCCCAAGCCCTGATCGGCCACAAAGGGAGCCTGAGACTCGGGATAGAGCACGCGTGTATCCTGAGAGCCATGGTAACTGCTGCTGGAATCCAGCACCACCAGATCAAAGCGCAGACTGGCCACCCCTGTGCCGGGCATCGTCTCTGCAACAGGCTCGGAGATCGCCTCCAAGACCGCCATATGGCCATTGGCTGAACTGGAACTGCTGGTCTGATCTGGATTTTTGTCGAGCGCACAGCCATTTTCAGCATCCATATAATCCATGGCAATCAGATCGCCGGCCTGCAGCGAAAAAAGACTGAAAATCTGTTGAAACTGCCAGTGGGTCTGGGTTTGGCTGTCATAGCCCACAGGCGCGTTCTGAAAAGCCTGATAATACTGCGAAGGATAGGGACTGCTGCTGCCCCCTGTCATGCCTTTAAATGCGGTTGAACTCAGGCCCTGACTGGCATAACTGTGTTTGAGGGCCAAACTGACCAAAGGCGCACAAACTGTGGCATTTGAAGTCAGCCCCTCTCCCGGCCAGACCATGGTTTTGGCTGAAGAATAGTCGTTGCGGGCAGGAGACAGGCGATTCGCGGGCTGATCGCCATCCAAAAGCAGTTGCAGCGCGCTTAAATGCGCAGGGGCATTCAGATTTTGAATTGAAAAGGAAGCGCCAGGGGCCTGAAGAGCTGTACTCTGCATGCCAGCGCTTAGATTTTGCGTTCCACAGGCTGACAAAAGCAAAACAAGACCCAGGGAAAATTTTGTATAGATTTGTTTGAACACTCTAGCTTCTGATCCTCATTGAATTTATAGATTTATTTTTAAGGGGCTGGCCAGCCTGTTGAGACTATACCCAAAGAAAATAAATTGTAAACAAATATGAAGAAATATTTATTTATACTTTTTTCATTTAAACAGATTTTCGCATCAAACCCAGGGCCAGCCTTGTTTTTTTTAAAAAACAAAATCAAAAATATTAATTTAATCATAATTTTTTCACAACCAAACCTTGACATTCATAACCAAATCTTAGTATCTTGATATCACGAACTTCGGTGAAGCGAAGAAACGTAACAAACGGTCCGGGTGAAACGCCCGGAGAAAAACCCAGGAGGGGTGGCGGTTCACGCAAGTGAGCAGATGCCGGTCTCGACCCGGGGAGCAAAACCTGAGAGCCGTCAAAACGGAAAGCAGGGAACCGGCTGGAAGCAGCGGGAAGCTCCGGGCAGAAAGAACTCCCTGAAGGGTGAACGCCCAAGAGGGTCAAGGTTTTTCCTTGCGGAAAAACACACGAACTGTTCGGAACACTGTCCCGTGTGGACAAGAACCGCTGAAGTCTCGGCTCAGGTGCGCAAGTGCTTGAGGAAAAAGGCAGGAGCGGCCGGCACTGGCAACAGCAGCCAACGAACAGGGAGTGCAAAACCCTGAAGGGGCTAAGGACGAGAGGGAATCGGGCGCGCAAGCGCAACGGATCCGCATTAAGGGAAAAGCCCTGCAGTCGTAAAAACGGCAAGAGGGAAACGATTGGAAGAAGCTGCAAGGTTTGTTCCGGTGCACTTAAAGCGGGGGAAAATCCCTGAGGGTCCGGCAAGAAGCCTGAAGAGGGATCTCTGCAAAGAGATAACTACTTCCAGAAAAGACGTCAGGAGCGTAACCAAACGCTGGAGATGTCAGGGTCCTGAAAATGGAGTCACCCGGCTGGAAGTCGTGAAGACCTCAGGAGGTCGCAGGACGTGGTAATTCGCTTCAAAACCGGAGTTTGTACTATTTTTTGGACTTTTAAATCCAGCAGCCCTCTCGCGCTAGATAATCAAGCGCACACCACCTAAATCCGAGAGCCGGTAGGGAAAATGATCTCCGGGGGAGCCAATGAACATAAAGTTCTTGGGAATATCCCATTGCTCAGACAATTGACTCACCAGATCTGGGGTAAACTGGCCCTGCAATACCAAAAATTCAATATCTATCTCTGGATAGGCACGATCCAAAACCTTAATCTCTTCAGGCAGGGCATCTGGCACCACCGTATGCCCATCTTCAACAGTCACAATCTTGATTTTGCGCGTATTTTCATTTTGCCGCACATAGAGCATGACCTGATTGAGCGAGGCAATATTGTCCCCACGTGTAAAAAAGACAAACTGCTGGGCGTGAATTTCTTCCAGCATGGTTTCAACCAGGTGGTTGCCCTTGCCCACCCAGGTTTCTACCTGTTCTGCAAAATAATGCAGAATACTCAAAATTCCTTTGAGGATCGCAGAACGGAACAGGGTAATAAAAACGACCACCATCGTGGGAATAAAATACTCAATAAAGACCAAAAGATAGGGGGGATTCAAAAGCGCATTCCCCACCAAGGCAATCACCACCGCTGCAATCGCGATCAGCAACCCCAAGATTGAGGATTTTTCGGGGCGGGGCAGACGTGAACGCCTGATTTTCAAGAGAATATTGCCCACCCCAAACAGCACCATCACAGAGAGAAATGAAATCGTGTAAACCCCTGCCAAAGCCCCCAGATTGCCTTTGGTGATCAGCAGAATCGAAACACAGAGAATAAAAAAGGTGATCATAATGCGGTGGGTCGTGCCCCGCGGATTGGATTTCAGCAGAAACTGAGGCAGACAGCGATCCAGGGTCATGCGGTGAATCAAACCATTGACCCCCACATAGGAGGTCAACACCGCGCCACTCAAGACCAAAGCGGCATCAATCGAGATCAGCCAGGAAAGCCAAGAGCCTCCGGCCAATTCCCCCATATGCGCCAAAAGTGCTTCCTGGTGCTCTGCCACCTGGGCCAAAGGCACCAGTGCCAAGGCGAAAAAAGCAGTGAGCGGATTGAAAATACTGACCACAATCCACATATTGCGCAAGGTTTTTGGAAAAACACCCGTATCCTGTTCCTCGACAAAATTTGCTGAGCTTTCAAAGCCCGAAATGCCCAACATAGCTGCAGAAAAACCAAAAAAGAGCGCCAGGGCGATATTGCCTTTGACGGGCGCATGGTGATTGGCCCAGAAAATATCCAAGCCATGCACTGAAACAAAGTAAATACAGCTCCCCACCAAAAGCGTGAGGGTGGTTAAATGGGTAAGGAAAATAAAAACAGCAACCTTTGAAGACTCCCCAATACCCCAAATCGTCAGGGCCATAAACAGCAAGAGCAGCAAAATCGTCGCCCCAAAAACGGGAAAGCCCTGCCAGAGATTCTGAACATAATGCATCGCTTCACTGGCTGAGATCACCGCTGTCGCCATATACGAAAGCAGAGTCAGACAAGCCGCCAAAGAGGCCATCAGCTTGCTGGTGGTGTTCAGCAGGGCATTGTATGCACCGCCATTGAGAGGCAGGGCCCCCACCACTTCACCGTAAATCTTACGAAACAGGAACAAAACACCCGCCACCATTAAAAGGGCAATCCAGGCATATTGCCCGGAATATATAATTGCCAAAGCAGCAACATAGAGACAGGAAGAGCTGATATCATTGCCACAAATGGCCGTAGCTGGTAATTCTGAGAGTTTATGAACAGGATGTTGAGATTCTTGAGTAGCTTCCATTATTTACATTTTAAGAATTGATTGGTCTTATCATAACGCAGGCCTGGGCTAAAATTCAAAATTTTTGCCTGGATCTCCCCTGCTCAAAACTGCTAAACTGAGCCCATGAAAACGACAGAAGCTGTTCAAAATCAATACGCGGCTTGCCCCTACCCCCCTCTGGAGACGGGCGCTCGGCCAGAGATTTTACCCCCCGCCAGTTCCTGGGCCTTTGCCCATTATTATTGTCACCACCGCCAAAGCCAGAATGAAAAGCCTCTGATTCTGGATGCAGGCTGTGGCACAGGGTTTTCAACCCTGAAACTGGCCCAGGCCAATCCACAGGCCCAAATTGTCGCTGTGGATATCAGCGGGCCCTCTTTGGCCTTGGCCCAGCAAAGATTTGTGCAGGCAGGCCTCGATCCAGCCCAAATTCACTGGCACCAAGCCGATTTACAGAACCTGAACCTCAACCAAAGCTTTGATTTTATTTATTGCACAGGGGTGCTTCACCACCTGCCCGATCCTGCGGCTGCCCTTCAGCATTTGCGCGTCCAGCTCAAAACAGAAGGTCTGGCGGCGATTATGCTCTATAACCCCCATGCCCGCACCGAAATTCGCGCCATTCAACAGGTTTTACACAGGCTCTGGCAAACCCCTGACGATTTACAGGAAGGGCTGATGCTCTGTCGTACTTTTTTTCAAGGTTTGCCCAGCGAAAACCCGCTGAAACAGCAATACCTGCGCGACCGCAAGCTCATTCAGCAGGAACTGGGCCTAGCTTTTGCAGATTCAGAGGCCTTCCTGGTCGATACCTACCTTCAGGTATGTGAACAGGAATGGGAATTGGCGCACTGGTGGCAGATCTTTGAAGATCAAGACTGGAAAATTCTGCGTTTTTTAGACGAAGAAAGCTGGAAAGCCTCAGTTTATCTGCCCGGATTGCCCGACTACTGGCTCAATCTGGGTGAAAAAGAGCGCTTTTGCCTGATCGATCTACTACGCAGGCAAAATAACTATCTTTTTTTCGCTGGGGCCGCAAACACTGCCTCTGCACGTCAGCCTCTGGCACTGAAAACAAACGATATTCCCCGCCCATCCCCTCTGGTTCAGGCCATCGCCACGGAGACAGACACACTGCGTCTGGAAAATCGTCTGGGGCAGGCCCTGGAATTGGCCCCAGCAGCACAGCTCCTGTGGACTGAAATGGATGGAAAAAAATCCTGGGGAACCCTGTTTCAAGCCTGTCTCGCCCAGAACCCAGCAGAACCACAGTCCGGACTGCGTGGCTTGGAACACTGCGCAGAACAGATTTTAGCCAGCTATTTTGCCTGGATCTGAGTGAATTAACCCCTTTCAGATCAAGTTGGCGGTACAATGAATAAACCGCCGAATTTCCGGCCTGATTTCACAAAGGACTATTTTTTTTCCATGACCGACACTTTACAACTTGAACAGAACACCCTTGAACTGCAGATTGCACTTGAAAATCTGGAGAGTCTCGTAGGGGGTCCTGGCTTTTCACGCGAATTACAGAACGTGGAAGGACTGATGAAACATATGCGCCTGCCTGCCGAGCAGTCAGCCCCTCTCCAAGCCCGTCTGGACGCCCTGCGCAGCCAGCAACAGGCCCAGCGCAATGAAGCCTCTCAGATCCTGCGTACCGAAATTGAAGAACGTTTGAATAACGTCGTGGTTCCCAGCAATGAAGAAGTAATGGCTGCAACCGATTTTAAAGCCCTGCAGAGTATTCTGCAAAAAGCCTGGCAAGCCCTCGAAGACAGCCGTCTCTGGCTGGAAATGGAAGGCCGTCGCCTGAGCCGTATGGATCGTGATGCCTGCTGGCAAACACTCAAAACCCTGCGTTCACAACAGTATGAAGCCCGCCAAAGCCTTCAGGGCCGTCTGCTCGAACGGGCCAATATCCTGGTCAGCGAAGCGGCTGAAGTGATTGAAAACACCTCCCTGCGTGAAGCCCGCGAAGGCTTTAAAGCGATTCAGCAAGAACTGGGCGGAATGCCTTTAAAGCCTGTAGATCGTCAACGTTTCCGGGGTGAATTTGATAAACTTTGGAACCGCCTGCAAGAGCGCAGCAAAGCCCATCGTGAAGAGCGCCAGCAACGTCAGGAAGAAGGCATTCAACGCCTTGAAGAAGCCCTGAGAAAAGTTGAAGCCTTTATTGAGCGCAAAGAACCCGAAGTTCAAGCCCAGCAAGAGCGTCTGGAACAGACCGACTGGCATGAACAAGACCAGATCGAGCGCCGCATGGGCCAAGACAAAGAAGCCCTCGAAGATGCCCGCCGTCGCCAAGGAGAACTTCAAGCCAAGCTGGAAGACGCCCGCAACCGTCTCAACCGCTGATTCAGCTTTTAAGTTAAATCCCGGAGAAAGATTTCTCCGGGATTTTTTTTGCACGCAAAGATCAAGGGCTGGGGCTCCCACTCTGTTTTGATCAAGCGCCCCAAACCTCAATTTCAGGAATTGCTCAAAACAAAGACCGAACCTCTGTCCTGAATCAATTCTCCCTTTTGATCCACGCCATAAATCCAGTATTTGGTTGGATTTTCACCGGGATCTACCTGATAGAGCACCATGCCAGCAAAGTCAGGAGAGGGAGTATAGTCTTTGTAATCCATCAAAGCGCCGCGTTGGCCCATGCCTACTTTTCCCGTAAAAGGATTCGTCAACTCTTTCCAATAAGGGCTATAGCCCCCCGTTTTCTTCGCTTCTTCCTCCAAAACAGCCAGATGGGGAGGGTAAGTGCCCGCAAAATCCACCCCATAGGTTTCAACCATGGTCTGGAGCGTGTGCATATTGGCTTTCACCGAGCTGAGATTGGCCCGGTCATTCGGAGAATCCGGCATATTCACAAGCTCAGAAAAAACAGAGGCCAGTTTCTCAAAATCGAGTTTATCCATTTCAATGGCCAGCTCAATCTGGCCACTGGCCCCCTGCTGCTCTTGGTTCATATGCACCAAAAGCCCCCGAAAGGCGCTGAAAAAAGCATCTGTCTCGCTTTTTTCGCGGGCATCGGCCATGAGATGGCTGACCCCTTTCTCAAGTTCACTGGCATTGAGATAGAGCATAACATCAGCCTCTGAATGCTGCATTTTTCCCTGCAGCGCCTGATAAGCCGCATTCTGCCCCAGGCCGGGTTTGCCTGCTTGATCAATCGCCCGCTTAACCACCTTCAGATTGGAGCCCAAAACCCAGAGATCTCCCACCTGGGCAAAAGCCGGGTGAAAATCCAGAGTGGGGTCATTGTCCTCTGCTGGCCATTTCAGACTGTAAATTGAATGGCCAGCATAGAGAACGGGCTTCGTCTCAAATTTCAAAGCTGGATCGTGTTCTTTCGCTCCAGAAGCAGGCAGTTTCTCTGCAATTTTTTCCATATCCAGATCGGCCCCCATTTGATACAGCTCACCGCTGGGGGTATAGCCATAGATCCGATAGCCAGGATACCGTTTGCATTTACAGTTTTTATCATAAACGCCTTGGCCTTGAGGGGCATAAAAAACCATGCCTGAAAAACTGGCATGGGGTTGATAATTTTTATAGGTTTTATAATCCAAAAGTGCTTTTTTCAAACCCATTCCCTTGGCCTGATTGACGGGGTTGACCACGTCTTTCCAATAGGGATTGGCATTGTTTTGCGCTTCCTGGGCCAATTGCTGAATGGTTTCAGGATAAAGCCCTCCCCAATCCACGCCAAAGGTTTCAACCATGGTTTGAATTGTATGCATATTGGCTTTCACCGATGAGCTTTTGGCACGATTTTGCGCCTCTGCAAAAGGACTGCCCGAAAAATCCAAACTGAATTTATCACGGATCAGCTCAGAAAAACGGGTTTGTTCTTCAGGTTGAATGCCCAAATACAAAGCTCCCTGGGGCTGGTTTTTCTCGCTCTGGTCAAAAATAACGGCATAGCGACCATCCAGTTTGGTCAGGATTTCTTTTTCAAAATCCAGCCCTGTTCCCTTGGGGAAGACTTCTTTGCTCATTTCGCCCAAGGTCTGGTAAATCTTCTTGATTTCCTGGGTGGCTTTCGAATTGCCTTCGGGCGTGAGCTGAGAAATCCAATTGAGCTTTTGCCCTCCCATGATCAGAATGGAATCAGCGGGCAATTGGTTCAGAAGCGGCTGAAGCGGCAGTTTTGCAGGTTCGGCCCAACGCTGGTAAAAACGTTTCCATTCTTCAGGCAAATCGGGTGCAAATACCGTATGGTAAGTAAATCGCAGCCCCTGCGAACTGGGGGTCAGACTGAAGGCTGTTCCAGCTGTTAATTTGTCCAATTCTTTGGAAGACAAACCCAAAGAATCGGTGTCTTCCTTGCCCAAAATACTGGCATTGATCTGACTTGAGAAGGCTTGATTGGCCCAGAACCAGAGTGGGGTTTCTTTGACCTGAAGAAAGGCCTTGTGAAAAGGGGCCTCTGCCAGCATGTTTCCCGAGCGGCTGCCCTGTGCCATCAGGGCCCGCTTGAGCAAAGTGCTGCCTTCTCCCAAACTCAACAGGAGGTTCTTACCACTGACCACCGCTGAGATCGTCAGCGGGCTTTTCAGGCCTTCCAATTCGGGTACGCGCAGGCTGTGAATCTGAAGGGCATGCACGGTTTCGGTCTGGCTCAGGCCTTCCGTATCCATTTGATGCAGTTTTTTCAGCAGGGTTTTTCCTTTTTCTTCTGAGGCCAAATCAAAGGAAAGCAGAAACTCTAAATTTTTCAATTCTTTTGCTTCGGGTGTGCCATATACCGCAATCGCCACATGAGAACCCAAAGCGGGCAGCAGATCTTTTTCAGGCTCGAATCCCCGTTTTTTGAGTTCGCTCAGAATTTCAGTAACGGTTTCCTGCTTCATTAACTCAGAAAAGGGTTTGCGTGAGGCAAAATACGCCCAGGGCTGGGCTTCGGTCTGCACAGCAGTGACCAGATTGGCCCCCTTGGGCACAGCATCCAGGGCATTTTCAATTGTGGCCTGGGCAGGAGCCAGGAACAGCGTTGAAGCCAAGGTCAACCCAGAAAGCAAAACATATATTCTCGGCAACATCTTAAAAATCCTCTTGCTTGAAATTAAAATTCAGTTTAACACAGCGCATTAAATAAGTTAAATATCAACAATAAACATAAAAATTGAAGTTTTTAGGCAAAAAAAGAAGTTTTTCAGACAAAAATTCAGGCCCCAAAAGTTCTTGCCAAAGGAAAGTTTCAGCGCGGAGAGGCGTCCACCATTCCCGGCATCGCCTCCAGCTTTTTCAGCATCTGCTGCACCTGGTTCTGAACGGGTGGCATTGCTTCCAGAGGTTTTTCAAGGGTTTGGCTCAAATACGGCATCATGCGTTGCTTGACCTCAGCAACCATGGGCTGGACATCTGGCATCATGAAACGCTCAGGGGCTAAATTCATGAGTGGACTGCTCATGCTGCGGGCATAGTCAAGCACAGCGACCACTGCCGTACTCTCCAGGCTGACCTGGGTTTGCATAGAACCTGACGCCCCAGGAGGCTTGAACAGCGCTTTCAAGACCAGTTGTGGATTCGCCATGGCACGGGCTTCGATTCGCAGCCGTTCGCCCATTTCTGCCACAGGTAGATTTTCAAGCTGAAAATGTCCCTGGGCATCACTCATCGCGCTCTGGGCTAGATCGCGCCCCGACACTTTGATTTCAAAGCTCAGCGCCGTGGGAACTGCCATCTCTGATGGCCAGAGCACAACGCCGGTCAAAGTACTGCCCTTGGTACGGGGTGTAATCGACAGTGACAACATCTGGTCGGCTGTCAAAGCCACAGGCGCAGCAGGCAGCCCCACCTGACAACTGCTCAGCAGCATCAGCCCTGCCAGGCCTCCCATCAAGCCCTTTACTCGCATTGCGCTACCTCCTCAAATTCCTGGGAACACACTTCAGCCAGCACTGCCAGATCCTTGTGCTGATCCTGACGGGCTTGCGCACGGGCAGCCGGGTTCAGCGCAATCGCCTGACGCAAACAGGCCAAAGCCCGTTGCAAATGCCCCCCCTCCGGATCCTGCCGATGATACAGGCTATGGTAACAGGCCTGAACATACCGCAACAACCAATCCGGCTCGGGCACCAGACTCAAACTGTCCAGCAAAAGACCCGCAGCCACAAACGATTCAACTTTACAAAAAGCCAAGGCCAGAAAGGCCGCGCTTTCGCGCAGGATTTCAAGACTGAGCTGCTGTTTATCAGGGTGAGCCAGAACAGCTCGGAAACAGGCAATGGCCGACCGCCAATGCTCTTGCGCACTTTCTGCAGCCGAAAGATCGGCCAGATTGAAATGCACGCGCCCGGCCTCGTCAAGCAAATAAAGATGGGCAGGAGCTTTGCGCAGCCCCTTTTCAAACTCATGCAAAGCTTTCAAATAACGCTGTGACGCCAGATCGAGCTGAGGTTCAGCGGCAAACAAAGCCTGATCGCCCCATAAAAAAAACATCACCCCCAAATTCAGAATGAGATCAATCTCACTGAGACCGGGTTCCTGCTCTTGGGGAGCCAACTGGGCATGCTGTAGCGCTGTCTGTTGGAGCAGAATGGCCTGTTCAAAGCGGGATTGCGCCAATTCCAGATGGGCCAGCAGGGTTTGCATTTGCGCAGGTTTATGAAAACGCTGAAACCCCTGTTCAATGGTCTGACGCGCCAAATCATAGGCTCCTTGCCGAATCAGTTGCAGGCTGTATTGTAAAAAGCTGTGAAAATCCTTGCGCCCCGGCGTAGATTTTAAAGGTTTCTGTCTGAGTTCGGCAGGGTCTTCGGGGGTAAAACCTGCAAGAATCAAAAGTTCATCTTTGAGGCCCAAAAGCGCCTCAGGATCTAAAACCTCAGCCACACGCAGGACCACCTCACGAGAGGGATGCCGCACACCTGTTTCCAGAAACGAGACATAAGACTTGGAGAGTTGACTGAGCTGGCTCAAGTCAATCTGAGTCATGCCCCGCTCTTTGCGCAGGAATTGAAGTTTTTCGCCAAAGGCCGAGTGAGAATCAGAGGGTGAACGCATACAAAAATTATACAATAAGTAAACCTAAAAATACAATCTTACTTTTTGAATGATTTTATGTTGACAAATTGTGAGAATATTTTCTATACTGTAACCATCAACTCCAAGGAGATTTCACTCAATGAAATTCGCTCTGATTGCTCTTTCTGCTGTTATGATTCTGGCTGCCTGCGATAAAGTACCCAACTCACCCGTTGGCGGAACAGGCAAGCCCCAACCCTCTGCTGCTACCGGCGCTGAGACAAATGTTTATTCCCCCACGCCCTCTACAACCGCGCCTGCTGCCATGAAAACCTTTACAGTCACCCTTGAAACCCCCGCTGATGCAGCCAGCCCCCTTTCTCCCGGAATCTTTATCGTGCACCGGGGGGGCATGCCGATCTTCAGCATGGGCCAGAAAGATCGTGGCCAGGGCCTTGAAGCTCAGGCCGAAGATGGCAATCCAGCGACACTGGCAGCAGCCATTCCTGGCGCAAAGGTCTTCGATACCCCCGTCGGTGACAGCAAACCTGGCCCCGCCACTCCAGGTAAAAAATTCCAATTCAGCTTCAGCGCCCAGCCCGGTGACTATCTTTCTTTTACCACCATGTTTGGTCAAAGCAATGATGCCTTTTACGCTCCTGCAGATATGGGGATTCCGCTCTTCAATGGCAATTCACCGATCGTTGGCGATATGACCAGCAAAGTCATACTCTGGGATGCAGGCACCGAAATGAATCAAGAACCCGGCAAGGGTGCTGATCAAGCTCCCCGCCAGGCCGGAACCAATATGGGAGCCGCTGAAAGCGAAGCGATTGTACCGATTGCTGAACGCAAAGACGGCTTCAGCTATGGTCAATCCCTGCGCCTGATGATCGAAGCCAAATAAAGCTTTCGTTTTTCCATTCGCTCACAGGCCCGGAGATTGTCTCCGGGCCTTTTTTTAGGCTTATTTCCAGAGGATTTTGCGAATCCGCTGGTTGCCTCGATCTGCAACAAAGAGATTGCCCTGGGCATCCAAGGCCAAACCCCAGGGCTGGTTCAAACTGGCCACAGCCGCATTGCCATCCGCAAAAGCGGCTTGGCCATTCCCGGCCACCGTAATCACCTCACCTGAAGGCAAAAGCTTACGAATACGGTGATTGCCCGTATCGGCAAGATACAGAGCCCCCTGAGCATCCAAGGCCAAACCATGCGGTAAACGGAAACGGGCCTGGGGAGCAGGCCCATCCACAAACCCTTCTTGCCCATTCCCCGCCACAGTCAATACTTCCCCCGAGGGCAAAAGTTGGCGAAGACTGTGATTGAAGGTATCTGAAATCCACAAACGGCCCTGGGGATCCAAAAGCAAGGACTGGGGATAACGAAAACGGGCCTGAAAGCCCTTTCCATCCAAAAAACCCTCTTGGCGGCTGCCGGCCACAGTGCTCACCTGACCTTGGGGCGTGACCTTGCGAATGCAGTGATTGTCTGTATCGGCCACATAAACGATGCCCTGGGCATCCACGGCAATCCCCTGAGGTCGGCGGAACTGGGCCACTGCGGGATTGCCATCGTTATAGCCCGCCACCCCGGTTCCCACCAAGGTACTGACCTCTCCCTGCGGAGAAATCATGCGGATACGGTGGTTATCTGTATCGGCAAGATACAGCGTACCGGAAGGATGCAAGGCCATGGCCATTGGGGAATTGAAACGGGCCTGATCTCTCAGACCATCGGCAAAACTGGGGCCGATCAGATCGCTAAGTTCATTGCGCCCTGCAAACGAGGAAAGATAACCCGCGCTTGAAAGCTGACGGATACGGTGATTCTTAGAGTCTGCGATCAAAAGATTGCCCTGACGATCCAAGCTCAAATCCGTGGGCTCGTTGAAATTCGCCTCTGCGGCAGGGCCATCCAGACTCCCTCCCCAGCCGTTGCCAGCCCAGGTTTCCAATCTGACCCCCGCTACTGGCGGCAAGGGGCTTGGCTTCTGTGGGCTGAGACTCGCTCCGCCTGCAGAAACACCCAAAAGACGCAGCGCAATCACAGGTGCAATATCTGTCAAAACCTGCTTCAGTGGGCATTCGCAATCCTGAAAGACCTCACGCACAATCACGCCGCGTTCAATATCCAACACACGGGCACTCAGGGTATAAACCGTATCCAAGCGGCTGACACTGCCTGTAATCAGTCCTTTGACCCCCAAGAGTTTGCCAATTCTGACAGAACAGGCGGTATCATCGCAAAAAGCGGATTGCTGAAAGCCCTGTTCCTTGAGAATGGCCTCCATTTTCGTGCGTTCGAGCACCAGAATCCGGCCCGATTGTATAAACTGGGCCCGCAGCCGATCGGTAATAATACTGGCTTCATCGCGGGTGACGCCGCCCTTGGCATCGAGTTCCAGAATCGCCAGTGACAGCTGCGGAGCAGCCTGGGCTTCAAATTTAAACACAAAACTGAGCAGGAGCAAAAAGCCAAGTAGAAAATGAAGTCTCAGGGTGTGAGATAAAGTGTGCATCGTTGAGAGAGTTTCCATATTTTTTATCGTATCAAGGCCGCTTAGGGAAGATAGACCAGGGCCTGCAAGACCTTGATGAGTTCAGCACGGGCAGGCGGAGCGAACTCATCCGACAGATTGCCTGTGGTGATTATAGAGAAATAAAGCGGCCCCTTGCCCACCCAATCGCTAAGATAATAACCCTGTTTGAGCTCGGGCATGCTGGCTCCCCCCGGTTTAAAATATTCAAGGCCGACCGGCCCCAAAACTGGGTTTTTAACCAGCAGGCGCTCATCTCCCGCCGGGCCACCAAAGCCGCCTGTGGCTCCGCGCAGAATGATCACCGAGGAAGTGTCTTCGCCGATATGGAGATAGCGCAATTCATAGCCCGGCCCCCCGCCCACACCGGCACAGGTCTGCTGGGCATAAACCCCTTCCAGGGTATAGCCTGCGGGCATATAGCCCGGAACAACTACAGGGGTTCCCAAGGCTTTGAGCAGACGCAGCTGGGAAGCATTGAGTTGATGCCTGCTTAGATGCTGGCTTTTAGCCAGTGCCGCCCTTGACTGGCCTGTGGTGACCAGGGCTGAACTACCCAATACAGCGCACAGGCAAAAAATACGCAGCATAAGGACACTCCTCGTTCGGTGATTTTTCTCAAGACGCACCCCAGCGCAAATCTGTTCCCTGGGCCCATGCTTGTCTTTTTTTTGCTAAGATACCCCCTATGTCCTCTGCAGAAAGCCGCTATACCCAAGGCCAATACCTGAATGCGCATCCCACCTGGCATGCAGAAGATTCCCCCTGGAAAGCCGCCCAGATTCTCAAAATGCTGCAAAAGCACCACCTTCACCCCGCCAGTCTCTGTGAGGTGGGCTGCGGGGCCGGTGAGGTTCTGGCCCAACTGCAAGGCGCTTTTCCAGAAAGTCAGCTCAAGGGCTGGGATATTTCCCCCCAGGCAATTGAGTTGGCTCAATCCCGTGCCAATGCCCAATTGAGCTTCACTTGTGGTGATTTTCTCAAGCATTCAGAGGCAAGGTATGAGCTGCTTTTGGCCTTGGATGTTTTTGAGCACGTGGAAGACTATTTCGCTTTTTTAAGGGGCTTGCGCGGCAAAGCAGACTATACTCTTTTTCATATCCCCCTCGATCTCTCGGCCCAGGCAGTTTTACGCGATCTGCTCACGCGCTGGCGGGATGAGGTCGGACATTTGCATTATTTTACGCGTGAACTGGCCTTGCGGGCCTTACAGGAAACGGGATATGAGGTGCTCGATGCAGCCTATACTACCTATGCCATCGACCGACCTGCCCCCAGCCTGAAAGCCCGTTTAGGCCGCTGGCCCCGCCGTTTGGCCTTTGCCCTCAACCCCGATTGGGCCGCCAAAACCCTGGGAGGCTTTTGCCTGCTCGTACTGGCCCGCTAGGCCTTTAAAACACCCCGGCTTGCTCCATTTCGTGAAACCCCTGCGCCAAAGCGGCAATCAAGCTTTTTCTGGCGGCAGGCTCCTGCCGCACCCAACGCGGAATTTCAAGCGCCAGAACAGGGCGCATTTCAGCAAAAACACCAAATTTACGTGCGCTGCCATGGGTAAAATAGATCTTTTCAAGCCCCTGAACCGCCACCCGCAAACGCGGACTGAGGCCCTGCTGCTGCAGGGCACGGCTGAAAATTTCAGCCACCTGTTGTTTTTGCAACAGACTCAAGCCGGGGGTGGCAATTTCAATTTGATGCTGACTTTCAGAGCGGGCATTGCCATGCAATTCCACATAAAGGCGAAAATGACTGGTTTTTAGCTGATGCAAGGTTTCACGGTAGCAGGCATAGACCTGACGGGCTCTCTGGGTATGCTGCTCCTGATCACTGGAAAGATGAACCCCCTCGGTCGGACGGTTGACATTGATCGGGTGACGGGCACGGCGTTGCCCACGGGCAATCAGACAATTCCAGCCCAATTGCTGGCACAGCGCCCCGGCGATTTGATCGGTATATTTATCAAAAAGGCCATGGGGGGCGGCTAAGATATAGCCACTGGCTGCCTTTCGCGCTTCAATCTGCCCATATTGCACGGCCAGACCGCAATCGGCTCCAGCAGGCCAAGCCCAAAGCAGACCCAAAAGCAAAAAAAGAAACACACGCTGCTGCATAGCATTGATCTTAACAAAATTGGCAGCAAAGACCAAATCATGGGCAGGCTGAAACATCAATCTGGCCAAAGCCCCCTCCAGAGAGGCTATCATAGAGAAAAAAAGAGCGGGGTAAAATGTGTCGCTTCTCTACCTGATCGCCTATAAACCCTTTAACGTGCTCACCCAGTTCAGCGGCGAAAATCCCGCTGAAACGCTGCAATGCCTGGATTATGATTTTCCCCGAGATGTTTACCCCGTGGGCCGTCTCGACAAGGACAGCGAAGGCCTGCTCCTGCTCAGCAATGACAAAGGCCTGAATCACCGCCTGCTCGACCCCCAATTCAAACACGCCCGCGAATACTGGGCCCAGGTTGAAAAAATACCCACGCCCGAAGCCCTTGAAAAACTCAGCCAGGGCCTGCGTCTCAAAGATGGCTTCACCCTGCCGGCCCAGGCCCGGCTCTTAGAAAGCGAACCCGATTTGCCCCCCCGCACCCCGCCGATTCGCTACCGGGCGCAGATTCCCACCGCCTGGCTCTCTCTGACCCTGATCGAAGGGCGCAACCGACAAGTCAGACGCATGACCGCTGCCGTGGGTTTTCCCACCCTGCGGCTGGTGCGTGTGCGCATGGAAAACCTGCTGCTGGGCGCACTGAAACCTGGACAAGTCCGGGAATTGACACGTGAAGAGCGCCAGGGTTTACTGAACAAGTTGAGATAAAAAAACCTTGTCATTCTCCTGCTTTCGGGCGCACAATACCCCCTGTGAGGTCAACCAGCTATGAAACAAACCCCTAAACTTTTCTGGGCCATCCTTTTGCTCACCACGCTCGGCCTGATTTTCTCAGTTCGCCTCCTGATGCTCGATTACAGCGTCTTGAGTGGCGGGGGAGCCAATGCCGAATGCAATATCAACGCGGCGTTTAACTGCTCTGCCGTGGCCCGCAGTGCCTATGCTTTTTTGCTGGGCATTCCGGTGGCGGCTTGGGGCCTGCTGGGCTATGCCCTGGTTTTGCTCTGGTTGGCCCTGAACCGGGACAAAGATCTGCGCCGCCCCCTGCTGCTGGCCTATGGCCTGTTTTCTTTGGTCAGTCTCTATTATTTTGGCATTACCAAGCTCAAACTCGACGTGATTTGCCTCTATTGCCTCTTCACCTACCTGATCAACTGGCTTACCACTGCGGTCTTGGCAGTGGCCAATTTTCAGAAACCCAGCCCCAGCCTGCAGGGAAATTGGGGGCTGCAACCCGCCCTGTGGGTCGGTGGCGTGATCTTGGGTCTGGGGATCTTGATTCCCAGCTATCAGTTTTTTCCGCATTCTTCGGCACAAACCCCCAGCACAGCCGAGACGCCGGGATCCAGCAAACCTAAACATGGCGGCCCGACCTATCCCCTGGGGCGTTTTGACAAGGCCCTTCTGCAGGCCAGCGCAGGCTCAGAAAAAGAAGCAGTCACACTTGAGGTCTTCTCAGATTACCAATGCCCCTTCTGCGCCCAATTTGAAACCACCCTGCAAACCGCCATGCAGGAATTCAGCAATCTTCACCTGATTCGCAAGGAATTTCCGCTGGATAAAAATTGCAACCGTTTGCTGGGCAATAACCAGATGCACGCCAATGCCTGTCAGGCAGCCTATTTCGCCAAATGTGCAGGGCTCCAGGATAAATTCTGGGAAGCGGCAGAAAGCCTGCATGCCCGCCATGCCGAAATGACCAATACCCTGATGGCCAATACCCTTTGGGCCAGTCTGATCAGCGAACTCAAACTCGATGGCCCCCAAATCGAAGCCTGTATGCAAAAGCCTGAGATTCACAATTCTGTGCTCAATGACGTGCAGGAAGGGCTGTACAAGGGAGTCAACAGCACGCCCAGCTATTGGATCAATGGTCAAAAACAGGCAGGCATTATGCCCTACCCACAATTCAAAGAACTGCTGCTCAAGGCCGGGGGCAAACTGAAGAACTAGCCCAGTTTTTGCAGGGGAGCCACACTCAGATCCAGGGTGCGGGTCTGCCCCCCGAAGCTGATACTGGCCAAGGTGCGAATCACCTTCTGTACCTTGCCAATTCCCCATTGCGGGTGCATGACCCGGTCTCCGGCCTGCAAAGCCAGGGGTTCAGCCCGCTCTGCTGCAGGGCGCGGCAGACTGGCCGGGGGCTTGGGTGCAGGGGTCGCGCGTACCAGACCCGGTACAGCAGCGGGGGCTTGGGGACGTGGGGCCGAAGCGGCTGGGGCACGGCCCATCGGCGCACCCGAAAAACTGGTGCCGCTGATCTTGAGTGGATTTTCATCCGGCAGATCGGCAAAGCCCTTGTTGTTCATTTTTTTCACACGCTGCTCGTATTCATGCTGGCGCACAGCCACCATCAAAGTACCTGGAATTTTCAGGTGGTCATGAATTTCAACCATAAAGCGTGAAAGCCGGTTCGAGATCGAAGCCCGCTTGTTGCGACGGGCTGCGCAGTGAATCAAAAAGAGGTGGTTGCGGGCACGGGTCAGGGCCACATACATCAGGCGGCGCTCTTCTTCAATTGCGGTTTCGCCCTCATAGACCGAGCGCACATGGGGAAAAATCCCCTCTTCCACGCCCGGAATAAAGACCACAGGAAACTCCAGCCCCTTGGCGCTGTGCACCGTCATCAGCATGATAGATTTCCCCTCCTGGCGGCTGTCTGAATCCGAAAAAAGGGCGACTTCTTCAAGAAAGCCCAGCAGATTCGTGGGGTCTTTGCTTTTGTCTTCATAATCTATCGCGGCCTGAATCAAAGCCTGCACGTTCTCATGGCGGTTCTGACGGATTTTCTCATCGGTCTCGGCCTCAATTTCAGCCTTGTAACCGCTTTCCACATAGACCCGCTCCAAAAGTTCTCCCACAGGCAAAACCAATTGGCTCAGACGCTTCATGATCTGGGTAAATTCCTGCAGGGATTCCTGGGCTTTGCCCCCCAATTGGCAGCTGACAGATTCTTCCTGAATCGCCTGCCAGAGGGTCAGTCCCCGGCCTTCAAAGGTCGCAAAAGTCTCAAGGGTTTCAAGCGCTTTGGGCCCCAAACCCCGTTTGGGCACATTGAGAATCCGGCGCAGACTCAGGCTGTCCTGGGGATTGGAAAGCACCTGAAGATAACCCAGCAAATCCTTGATCTCGCGCCGATCATAAAAGCGAAAACCGCCCACCACGTGGTAGGGCATATTGGCCCCCACCAGTTTTTGCTCAAACAGCCGCGACTGGGAATTGGTGCGGTAGAGAATGGCGAAATCGCCCCAATTCAGATTGTCCTGTTCTTTCAGGCGCTGAATCTGTTTGACGATAAAACTGGCCTCGTCATCCTCGTGTTGGGCGGCATGAAAGCGAATCGGCTCGCCGGGGCCGCGCGTGGCAATCAAGGTTTTTTCAAAACGCTCTTTGTTTTTGCTGATCAACTGGTTGGCGGCTTCGAGAATCCGGCCCGTGGAGCGGTAATTTTCTTCGAGCTTGAGAATGGTGGCATCCGGGTAATCCTGCTGAAAGCGCAGAATAATACGGAAATTGGCATGGCGAAAGGAATAAATACTCTGATCCACGTCTCCAACCACAAAGACATTGCGCCAATGATCCGCCAGGTTTTTGATCAGCTCAAACTGAACCGAATTGGTATCCTGGTATTCATCCACAAGAATATGCTCAAAACGCTCTTGCAGACGCTCCAGCACCTCGGGCTGCTCTTGCAGCAGTTGCAGGGTGAGAAAGAGCATATCGTCAAAATCCATGGCATTGTTGGTGCGCAAAAACTGCTGATACTGACGGTAAACGCGAATCTGAAAGGGGTCTTCCACCTCACGGGGAGAGATCGCATCGGGATGAATGCCCGAATTCTTAAACTTGCCCACCACCTGCAACATTTGCGAGGGCTTGTAATCTTTGGGATCGAGATTCAGGCTGCGAATCACACGGTCCATGGCTTTTTCCTGATCGCGGGGGTCGTAGATCGCAAACTTTTTGTTATAGCCCAAATCCAGGTTTTCAATCTCCTGGCGCAGAATCCGGCCACAGATCGAATGAAAAGTGCCCGCCCAGATTTCTTTGACCACATCTTTGCCCAAAAGTTTGGCCAGACGCTCTTTCATTTCTTTGGCGGCCTTGTTGGTAAAGGTCACGACCAAGATCCGGCTGGGGGAAATGCCACGCTGGCACAAACGCGCCACACGCTGGGTCAGCACACTGGTTTTGCCTGCACCGGCACCGGCCAGAACCAGGGTGGGGCCGCCCGGATGCTCAACAGCTCTTTTTTGATTGGGGTTTAACATGGGAAAATACCTGCGCAGATCATTATGCCACAGCCAGGAAGGAGGGTCGGGTTTAAAACTGCGAAAAAGCTGGGAATAGTTTTTGAAAGAGGTGGGCATGGAAATACTGATTGGGATATTTATCCTCTGGCTGGGCTATGTCTGGGGAAAAACTCAGCAAAAACAAAGCGTTCGGCCCTACGATTCGGTCCGGGAAGGCCAATACCTGCTTTTACAGGAAGAAGCGACCTATTTGCTGGAATGGCAAAAACTCTACGAAGCCGGCCTGATTTCAACCCAAAAGCACGAACAGATTCTGGCCTGGTACTACTCAGAAAACAGCCAGGGCCCCCAACGTCTGCGCAGCACCCTGGGCACAGCCGCCCGCGCCTGGAAGCAAAGCTTTCAGCAGGAACTGCTGCGCCTCAAACACTCCCGCCTGCTCAGTGAAAGTGAGTATCAAGCCTGTATGGCCTGGTTTAACCCCACACAGACTACAGAACAGACCTCAGAGCAGACAAAAAGTTCAACTCCACTCCCTGCTCCCGTAGAAACAGCAAGCGTGCCCTCTTCGGCCCTCACCGTGATCGTGCATGAAACGGTTCTCCCCCACGCCAAGTCTCCCAAAGTGTATAATCGCCCCGATGTGCTGCTGCAATTGCTGAAGCTGAGTCAAAAGCTGACCCAGCAGCGCTGGACCAACGGCCTGATCGCCCTGGGGGTGCTCAGCCTGATTCTCTCCTCGCTGCCCGTGATTCAGCATATGAGTTCGGCCAGTTTGATCTATGCCGTCATGCTGGCCTACAGCGCCGGGCTGCTGGGGGCCGGGCTGGGGGTCATGCGCCGCTTTCCCTGGACCGGACAGATGCTCACCCTGGTCACTTTGCTCAGTCTGCCCTTAGACTACGCCTCACTGGTGACCCTCGACCCGGCCCAGACCATTGATGCGGGGATCACCGTTCTGGCCCTGGGGCTGCTGCCTCTGCTGAGCTGGCTGGGGCTGCGGGCCCTGGTGGGCAAACCCGATCTGCTGTATGTCTTGGCCCTGATCGGCATCGGCTGGTTCAGCGCTCTGCTGCGCGGGCTGGCCCCACTCAGCCTGGAACTGACAGGCGGGCCCCGGCTCTTTGCCCAGCTCTGTGTCTTTCTACCCTGGCCTCTGGTGCTGCTGGGGCTCTGGCGCACCACCCAGAATTTCTGGATTTTGCCCGAAACACGACAGCACAACCTGATTCCCCAATTGGGGCTGATCGGCTATCTGCTGCTGGCAGCCCTGATGCCGCCCGTGATCTATTCCGTCAGCTGGCCCCTGATGGGCCTGGCCCTGAGTTTCTCTGCCCTTGCCATTTTCTGGAGTGCCGATCGTCTGCGCGCCCTGCTGGCCCTTTTGTTGGAGGCCCCTTGGCCCCATTTTTTCTGGCGATGGGTGCGGGAACAGGAACTGGTGGCAGGCCTGGTACTGGCTGGGGGCATTGCCCTGGCCTCGGGTGAAGCTTTGCCCCTGCTGCTGAGCGCAGGCCTGGGCGGACTCTGGCTCTTGGCCCTCAGCCGCCACTGGCAAAACAGCCCTCTGCGCTGGGGCATTTACCTCTACAGTGCCACCCTGCTGGCCCTGGCGCTTCTGGGGCTCAGTCAGGACTGGCTGGCTGACCAACGCAGTCTGATGCTGGCTGCCTGTGCCCTGGCCCTGAGTCTGCTGGCCTGGGTCGCCCCTGCCGAGCACTGGCGTCGCCATGCCCTGCACCAAACCGGAATTTTTCTCAGCAGTGCGGCCTGGATTCAGATTGCGCTCTTTCGCGACTGGTCTTTGCAGACCCTGGCCGCGCTGGCCCTGTTGGCAGGGGTCTACCTGAGCTATGCCGCCCAGGCGAAACGCAATCTCTTCAGTTATATCGGCATCGTCACCCTCAGCATCAGCGCCCTGAGCTGTCTGGCGGTCTGGCGACCGGGTCTGAACTTTGCTGCCTACCGCTTTTATGCCCTGGCTCTGGCCTGGCTGATGCTCGGGCTGGGACTGCTGATTCAGTTCAGCACCCCCCGACGCAAGGAGAGCGCCGCAGTCAGCGAAACGGAAGCCCCACCCGAAGGTCTGTGGGCCCGCCTCAACGCCGACCGCTACCACCCTTTCCGCTTTCGGCAGCGCTTTGCCAATCTGCGCCCCTATCTTTACAGCGAACCCTTGTATAATCTGGCCCTGCTGATCACCTCAATTGTCACCCTGAGCGATGTCGAAGATCTGCGTCTGACAGCCCTGGCCACCCTGTTTTACGGCGCAATTTTCATGATCTACCCGGCCCGGCTCTGGATCTATTTCGTGATTGTCTCGGCCAGTGACAGCCTGCTTGAACTGAGCGGCGATCTGCTGCCGCAGCGCTACCAAAGCTGGAGCCTGCTGATGCTGGGCTTGGGCTGGTTCTTTGTGGGCAAACTGGTCGAAGAACTGCTCGAAGGCCGCGACCGCACCCGGCACGATGCCGCCCACGAGGCACAGAAGCGTCTGGCCAAGCCCTTTTTTCACGGTGCGATTTTTATCAACGTGGTGCTGCTGCGCTATTTTTTCGGCGATTTGCAAAACCTATTCAGCGAAGAGGGCTGGCTCAACGCCGCCCAAGAAGCCCTGCCCGTGATGCTGACCTCGTTTTTCTATCTGCTCAATCTGCGCGTTTATGTCTCCAAGCTCTGGCTCTACCCCGGCATTATTTCGGCCACCCTGGGGCTTTATTTCGGCCTGACCCAGATTTTGCCGCCTGAAATGCCCCTCTTGGTCTTTACCGCCCTGGCCGGGCTCTGGCTGGAGCTGGCGCGCCGCATGAAAACACATTCCGGCCTGAATCAGTGGTGGCAGGCCTTGATTGCCTACCGTCACCCTGAAGGCCCGCCCAGTGAAAATTACGCCCGCATCCACCTTGAAGATTTCAGCTCACCGCTCTGGACCCTGGGACTGATTCTGGCGGGCTGCAGTCTGGCTTTTTCCAGCCTGCTGATCCCCTGGCAAAACCTGTATCTGGCGCAAAACTTTGAATTGGCCCTGCTGACCCGTTCTCAACCCCTGACCCTCTATGGCATGCAGTTCCTGAATTTTCTGGCCCTGGCCCTGCTCTTCAAAGAGCTGGCGCAGCCCCTGAAAAAGCCCCTGCTCTGGCTGGAGGCCATGGCCTTGAGCAGCTTGACCCTGGGCGCAGCCTGGATCTTTCAGGCCGATTTGAGCCTGGATCAGCTCGGCCTCTTCTTCAGCGCGGCAGCTCTGGTCTGGACCCTGGTCTGGCTGCGCTTTGAAAGCAAACAGGTTCTGGAATGGGGAAGTTTTGCCCTGATCCTGCTGGGGTTTGGTGCCCTGGGACTGACGCATCAGGCGCTCAGTGCCCTGCTCAGTTTGGGGCTGCTCGGGCTCGCCTGTCTGCTGCGGCTGAAACTGAGACCTTCGCCCTGGCCCTTGTACATTTTTACCTGCTTTTGCCTAATCGCAGCCTTGGTCTTGAAAGACGGTCTGCACTGGATATCCCCGCTTCAGGCCGCCCTTTTGCCCCTGGCCGGAGGAGGCCTGCTCTGGGCGCTGGAGCGCAGCATGCCTGCCCAAAGTGCCTGGAAAAAAGATCTCTGGGCCCTCAACCTGCTGCTGCTCGGCGTGCAGCATCTGACCCAAGCGGTGATCCTGCTTCAGCTCTGGCGGGGGCTCAGCGATGAGTTCCCCCCTGCTCCACCTGGCTGGGCCTGGCTGGCCGTCGGGCTGGCTCTGGGGCAAGCGCTGTGGATCTGGAGCCTGAACCGTTCGCACCAAAGCCCCCTGCTGCAAGGCTGGATGCTGGCTCAAACCCTGCTGGCCAGCTGGCTGGCCATGCTTAATCAGCCCTGGCTGCTCTGGCCTTTGATCGGGCTGCCCTGGCTGCTGGCCCACCGCTGGCCGATACTGCCTGAAGCGAAATGGCTCAATCAGGCAGCCGCCCAGCTCACGCCGTTTTTGTTGGCTTGGGGCCTCTTCAGTTTCCCCGAGGGGCTTTCCCTCAATCTGCTCTATTTCTGGCGACTGCTGCCGCTGCTGCTCTGGGGACTTTTCTATGCCCGTGAAGCCCGCAGCCTGCCCCAGCAACCCTGGCTCTGGTGGCTGAGTCTGCTGAGCTGGAATCTGGCCTGGATTTTCACAGTGCTCGCCTCTCCCCTGCAAAGCTTTGAAAATCTGGGGATCTCCTTTGAGTTCAGCAAAACCCTCCTGGTTCATGCCCTGCTTATCCCCATCGCGCTCAGCCTGGTCTGGCTGAGCTGGAAAACCCTGCACACCCAGCCCAACCGCAACCAGCTCTTTTATATCGGGCTGGGTTTGCTGCTGGCCCCCGCAGGCTTAAGTCTCATGGCAGTATGGGGCTTTCCCCTGCTGCGCGGCGCTTTGCTGCTGGAACTGCTGGGCCTGGTGCTGGGCATGATCTGGCTGGCCTTTGTACTGCGCCAGCGGGCCTTTCTGCACGTGCCGCTGCTGCTTGTCTGTCTGGGCCTGCTGGGGGGCGCAGGCGCAACGCTGATCTGGGGCCACTGGGGGCTGCGTTGGGGCCTGTTTATCTTGCTCGGGCTGGGTTTTATGGTGGCAGGCAACCTCTTTCAAAGCCATGCCGAAAGCCTTCGGCTGCGCTTAGAAGCAGTGCAAGACCGGCTTGAGAGCTGGGATTAAGCCCTCAATTCCGACTTAAACAAGCAAGAAAAAGACATTTAAACGTTATCATAAAGACATTTAAATGCAATATTTAACAGATTTAGACAGATCAAAGTCAATCTGTAATATTGTATTTATTTTGTAATATTTCAATAAAAACAAACAAAATCCTTTTTATTGACAAATATTTAATAGCTGTTATTATTTTTTTATCTTGGTGTATTGAATAATCACCTATAGGGCTAGAAAATGAAGGGCGTTTTTTTTGCATGTCCATTTTCAGTGGAATTTTAACTGAGCGGGCTGAGCGCGGTTTTGCGCATCAGTCAGCCCTTTTTTTTGCTCAGCCTCCCGTGACTTTCCAAACCGTTGATACGGTTCTGACCTTTTCCAATCATTTTCAGCGCTTTGCTTTTCAGGAGGTTTTCTGATGTCGTTCAAATCTACCCTGCTCGTTTCACTGCTCTTGCTCTCGGCCTGTCAGCCCGCCCCAATCAGCCAAACAACACTCCCCACCGAGGCTACTTTACAGGATTTTCTGATTCAATCCCTGCGCGAAGCAAAACCGAAAGGGAAAGCGTCAGATAAAGAAAATGAAACCAAGCAAGAAAAAAAGTCCTCCAAACAACCGCCCAAACTGGGGCAACACGATTGGCGCGAGTTTAAACCCCATTCGGGCTGTCGGCGCAGCCCTGAACTGCTGATCACAGATATTCAACTCACAGAAAGTGGAGCCAGTGTCTTTGGCCCCACTGCACCAGCGGCGCTTACGCCCGACTATGCTGGCAGCCCCCTTCGCTTAACGCTCAAGGGGAAGTTTGAACGGCGTGGTGAAAAAGAACTCAAACTGAAAAACTTCCTCTTTCAATACGAGCCACCCTTGGTACAACAGAGCTTTGTCGGCAAAGAGCCCAAAGCCCGTGTGCTGCTCGATGACAGTATTCTATTGCAGGTTGAAACGGTCAGTGCCACCGAGATTGTAGCCCGCCTGAATACCCAGCTTTTGCCCGATCTCTACCTCAAAGGCAATCACCGCCTGAGCGTTGAGTTGGGGGAATGGTATACCGATGCACTCTTGAACGTGGGTGAACCTGTACCTGTTGAATACAGCCGTCTGCAACCCCAGATCGAGAGTGTTGAGGTTCTGCGCGAAGATGACGATGACCGCCCCCAGCATATCCGCTTAAAAGGCAAGGGCTTTATGGTTTACCCCAAATTCAGCTACGCCCTGATTGACGGGGAATTTGGCTTTGGCTACCAGACCGAAGTTTTGGCCGATGACTCTGCTGAAACAGTGGTGCATATTCCCAACCCCAAAAGCTTTGATTTGAACTCACCCCACACGGTGATTTATGCTACTCCTTTCGGAGTCACTTTTAAGGAGTTTTAATGTGAAGAAGCTTTGCATGAAAAAACACGTTTATCTGAGCCTGTTAAGTCTGAGTCTCTTGGGAGCCGCCTGTCAGCCAGGATTGGTCAGCCCCACACCTTCGACACCCCCAAGTGCAACCGCCAGTGCTTCTGCCCGAGTGCTAACAATTACTTCTGAAACCAACGATCCCAAGCTACCCAAGATTCTGGTGCCTGGACTGGAGTTGAAAGTCTTTGCCGGGAGTGGCAAGGCGGGCTATAAGGATGGGCCGGCACTGGAGGCGGAGTTTAGATCGTTGGGGAGTCTGGCTCAAGATGAGCAAGACAATTTGTATATTACGGATTATGAGGATTTTCGCATTCGCAAAATTGATAATAAAGGCAATGTATCAACCCTCGCAGGCACAGGGAAACAAGTTGCACAGGGTAAAACAGGTGCTTTTTTAGAAACAGAGTTTTACAGACCTGGACAGATGGTGTTTAAAGCCTCTAACTTTTTACTTGTACAGTCAGAAAGCTCTGGACCTCGTCTGTTTCTACTCAATTTAAGTACCCAACAATCCCAAATCTTTATCAAAGAGACAGAAAGAATCACCAATCCACCCTACCACAATTTTGTTCTGGACTCTCGTCAATTGCCATTGGCTTTTCTTGGTGAAATTTATACGATGGTTGTTCAAAATAATGAAATCTTTTTAGCTACTTCCTCTGAAATTTGGAAATTAAGTGAAAATCAAGGTTTGTACCATTTTCAAAGATATGCAGGAAATCAATTCGTAGATCCCACAGGAGGCTCAATAGATGATCCTGCAAGAAACTTCAAAGATGGTCCACCAGATGATTCCAAATTTAATCGTCCAGCGAGTATGGTCTTTGATAAGGCAGGGAATATGTTTGTGTCAGATGCAGGTAATCACCGCATTCGCAAAGTAGAAGCGGGGACACGCAATGTCAGTACCTTGACAGGTTATGGTATTCCCGAATCAGGAAGTATAAATCGGATTTTTTTAGGTGGATATAAAGATGGTCCCTTAAAAGAAGCTTTATTTGATACGCCCTCTAAACTGATCCTGACTGATTCTGAAGATATCTTAGTACGTGATAGTAACAATGGTGGCTCAATGCGTTTGATTACGAAGGGACAAGTACACACGCTTATAACTTCTTTTAATTTCACAGATTTTTCAAAAAAAGGCTCTCTTTTATTTTTGGCAGATAACAAAAACCTTCAAATCTACACGCTTGATCTCTCCCAACTTGAAAAACTGAAACCGAAAATCCTCAAACAGGAGAAACCCCTTTCATGACACCAAAATCTTTTCTTCAACCCCTCCTGGCGTTTTGTCTGCTCTCGGCTTCGGCTTGTACTTCCTTGCCCTTTCTCAACCAATCACTTCAAACTTCGTCTTTGCAGGTTTCTCAGGAAACTGGTTTGTCGGCTTATCAAGCAAAACAAAGGGCGCTCTGGCAGCAGTTTAAAAACAAACCCGCCTATTCAGGCCCTCTCAAAATAGCCATTCATACCAATTTGCTCAATCCTGGGCTAGGGGGCAGACAAATCGATCTGACCCATCAACTGGATTCACAGGGTTTCCAGATTCAATCGGTGCCTCAAGGCCCTTTGGTTTTTCAAGAGACTTTTACCAAGGGCAAAGGGAATTATGAAGTTATTCGGGGCTTTCAGCTAACCAATACCAGCCAGCGTTATACCCTGCATATTGAAGCCAAAGGTAAAAAAACTGAAGGGCAAATCAGCGTCAATATCAATGGCACAGATTGGATTAAACCAGGAGAGTTCAAAGATCAGGAAGCCGAGATCAATTCCCTGCTGCTCAATGCCAATAATTCAATGCGGGTACGCATTCAGGGCAAAGAGGGGACAAGCTATACCGTTAGCCTGATTGAAGGGGGAGAAGCCGGAACAGTTTTGCGCAGACGAGGAAATCTGCACAAAGAAGATGAAAATCAAGCCCATCATGTTAGCCAAAATGATACCAATATCTTTAACCCCAATGATCCGAATAGTTTAGGTGGAGTGACACCTTATCAGGGACACCTTGAAGGAGAAGACGTACCGCCATCGGTAACAGGGGTTGTTATCGATGGGGGATTACCCCTTCAATTTGAAGCTGGTACTTTAATTTTACGGCTACGTGAACCTAAAGTCATTTTGCCTATTTTGCAGAGCAAATACGGTGCAACCGTAATTAAAAAAGCTGAAATTCCCGGTCATCCCCTTTTTACCTATTATTACCTGCAATTTGATTTAAGTAAGAGTCCTGTGGCTCAGATTGCCCCCCTGATTCGGGCCTATCGCAATAAAATTCCAGCGGCTTTTAACGATTTCGTTTTTGGTTCTCTCAGTGGTCTTCAGACCTTTGCTATCTTGATGGATATTGTCGTTACCCATGAATCCCAAATCCTTACCTGGGACTTGAATACTTATAAGGCTCCGCCTTTACAAAACTTGGCAGCGATTGAACCTAATGATTGGAATATACAAAATCAAACACCTGTTACTGGCAATAACAAAGGTTGGTGGTTGCGAGATACCTATGTGCGCGAAGCGTGGAATCTCTCCCTGGGCACAGGTGTCAATGTTGCCTATATTGATCAGGGCTTTAAGGGTATTTTCAATGGTACAACACCTGAGTCTGAATTAGGGCACCGCCTACTTTTTACTCCCAGTGGCTTGTCTGACGGTTATGGGGTACAAAACTTGGTGGCTGAACAAAGAAAATCGGAAGTAGAGGTTGACCCCACAAACGCATTAGAATGTAGAAATAGAGTTGGTTTCAACACCAAGTACTGTGGCAATGACCACGGAGCGACCACTGTTATGGCAGGCTTTGCCCAACGTGACAATAACTGGGGAACAGCAGGAGTGGCTCCCAATGCCAATCTCATCCCCTATAATACTGATCGTTTTATATTTACCTATGCATTGGCTTTGTTATATGTTTCACAGTTTTCCAACACCCACAATATTGATGTTATTGGCTTCAATAAGCAAGATCAAATCAAAAAAGGCTGGACACCCGCCTGGATTCCCAACTCAGATCCAGATCGCCCGAACAACGATGATCCGTATACCCTCAGTTTACTCAAAGTGGTCTTGGCTTATGTTACAGAGGTACAAAATATTCCCGTTGTCATCGCAGCAGGCAACGATGGCAGCAGTTGTCCTTCTGTTGAAACGGGCACCACAGTTAAGACAATAAAGAAAGATTGTAACTATGAATTTATTCCAGCCAGTTATGACGGCGCACCCAGTCCCTTCGATCCCAGTGAAACAATCAATCTCATCATTGCTGGCGGAGCAGATCGAAGAAATGTAACACCTGTACCATCCCCTTCTCCTTTAGGAAATCACAATGCCAATAGCAACAAAGATATCACGGGCTGGAATGGCTCTGCTATTGGCAATGGTTATATCTGGACCCCCGCTACTCAGATTGAAGTTTTGGATTTTAGTTACAATCCTATCCCATTGATAAACCAGAAACCAGGAACCAGTTTTTCCTGCCCGATTCTCACAGGGGTTGTCGCTTTGATGAAATCACGCAACCCGAATCTCACTCCGCAAGAAATCAAAGACATCTTGAGAAACAGCCCCACCAAAATAGATATCACCCATGACTCAGGAGTGCCTTCACCTCTGCGTTTAACCAACGAGCCCTTTATCGATGCCCAGTATGCCGTAGAAGAGGCAATAAAAAAGAAAACTGATGGTTCAAAGCCTGAGCAATATATTGCCAAAGACTATTTTGCTCTTATTTCAGGTACCGCCACAGATAAAAAAGCACGGCTGAATCAATCAATAGTTACTTCATCCGCTGCATTTACAAAAGAAAAAACAGTGCTCCGTTCTGTTGCTGACAATATTTGGAATGGAGACCTAGCATCAAGCAAATTAGTAAAAATAAAAGGTTGGAGTGAACTGACAATAGGGCACTCAACGAATAGCCTTTATGAGCTTGAAGTTTTGAATGCTAACGAAGTCTGTTCTGTTCCCAAAACAGGTTCTTGTACCAGTCCTAAGGCCGGTTTTGCCCCCTTACTTACATCAGCAACAGCTATTCCAAACAAAGAAAATACAGCATATATTGTAACCCTCGAAGGCGAAAACTTAATTGCCGATCTTCGTGCTGGAGTAACTCAACCCATCGTTCTTGTTTTTGATGGAACAACCAAGTTTGGATCAGCCCTCCATCAAGAAATGACCTTTGCACCAGCAGATATTCAGGAAATCAATCAAGACGGAACCAAGGTTGTTGTTCAACTCTTAAATTCAAGGCTGATTGATCGGGTTGAACCTTCAGATAAATTGACAGTAGGAACTTATGCTGTTGCTTTCAAGAATACAATGACCAATCAGATCAGCACAAACAGTAGCTCAAGTTTTGGAATAAAATCCGAAGGAGGAAACACATTAACATTTGAATCCCTCCTTCCTCCTCCGGCAGGAGCCCACCCTGCCGGTTTTGGCCTCAAAGCCTTTTACGACCCGAACAGTAATATTCCGATTACCGCTCGGGCTGGCGATACCATCGGCTTCTTTATGGCCCATGCCCGCACCCGCAATATTTCAATCGAAATTCAGGGTAAAAATGCGGTGGTAAAGGCTATAAGTGATGATCTGATTAGCATGACCGTACCAGCAGGCTTAGCCGTGGGCAATCTCAATGTTTTGTTCAAGAGCGATCAGGGCAGTTTTCAGATTGACAATTTGCTGAACTATACTTCTCCCTATCCAGAAGTGGTAAAGTTTAGCAAACCCACGATCTTTGCCAATGGTGGCGATATTGTCGATGCGTATATCACGGTCAAAGATGCAAATGGGCAACCTGCTCCTGATGGCACGTCTTACTATATTCACTTGATGCCGACCCATATTGGCCTTTACCCCGATCTGCGCATGATTGATCCTGAAACCCAGCAGGAATATGGGGGTAAATGGTCGAGTTATGAACAGGTGTTTACCGTTAAAAATGGCAAAGTTCATTTTCAGGTCAAACTCTCTGAAGCCATTGCCCCCTATACCTATACCTATGATTGGGCCAATAATATTCCCAATGCCTTGACCTGGCCCCATGCCGAGGCCCCCAGTTTTCAGGTACAGGTCTGCACGCCGGCTTATAGCTCCTATAAACCAGGATACGGCTATTACTGTGGACAGCAGCTCTTTCCCCAGGCTGGTAATACTCAGGATGGCCGCTTGTATGCGATTCACGCCTATTCTGTGGATCCTCAAATCAACTATGTAACAGCAGGGAGCGGGCGTCAGTTGTTTACGATTCACAATATCAAAGATATTCTGGGCAACCCTGTGCCCGTGGGAACGGTGCTCTATCTCAACAATACTTATTACGGCCAAATTAGCACCACAGAAGGCGGAGATATCGCCAGGGGAGCAGTGGTCAAAACCCCCGGTGAGCTGGAGTTTGCATATGAGCCAATCAGCCGTGTTTCCTGCACTTGGTTTGCAGGAACACAAGATATTGCTTATATCACCCCCAATGGGGCATCAGGAGACCCACTCAGTTGGATGATTGGCAGTCCGATTTATTTTAAATATGTGCTGTGCTGATCATGAAAAACGCAAACAAGAACGGGGCAATGCGATTCAAATCTCGACGGCTTTCACTGCCTCTCTGACAACTTCGAGACTTAAGTGAGGGCTAGGCCAATAGCTGCTGGGTCTGCAAGGCCGCCATCAGGGTTTCAGAATCCAGCTCCCGTGGACTGCAGGCTTGCTGCACAGCCAAAGCTGCGGCAGTACCTGCGGCCTGCCCCATGGCATAACAGTTGGGAATAATCCGCACAGCCCCCTGGGCCGCGAAATCCGCTGAAAGACAACGCCCCGCCACCAGAAGATTCTCGATTTCAAGCGGCAACAGACAGCGAAAAGGAATTTCGTGATAATCTCCCGCCTTCATAAAATGCAGGCCTCCGCTTTTGTCGCGGCTGTGAATATCTATCGGGTAATTGTTGCGGGCAATCGCATCGGGGAATTTACGCGCAGCAAAAAAATCTTCACTGCTCAGCACATACTCACCCACAATCCGGCGTGATTCACGAATACCAGGCATGGGCGCAATCTGGGCAATGAAACTTTTTTCAAAGCCCGGCAAATAGTGCTGGCAAAAGCGCCAAAGCTTGAGAATCCGCTGCTTGCCTTCAACCTGAACCTGGCTGCGTTGCTGAAAATCAAGTGAATTTTTAAGCTGATCCATGCGCGGGCAATTAAAAGCCACTTCTCCCGGACGGCCCGGTACGGTAAAGATCTGAAAATAGGCGGCATCATCTTCACTCAGGTCCCCAGCTGCCACCGCAGCTTGAAAAACAGGGCTGAGCGGCCAGGACTTATCCCAGGTGCAGGCAGTCGTCCAGAGGGGCAATTCTGGGTCGTGGGGATTGTCTGTCCAATCAAACTCTCCCAAAGAAGCGAAATAATCACGGGCCTTGATCAGATCGACATGGCCCAAATTAAAACGCAAGGCCATCGGCTGATTGGCATGATCTTCGGGGCGGCCCACCACCATCGGCACCCCGGCCTGAAACGCCAGATCGGCATCGCCAGACGCGTCAATGCAAACCTCTGCGGCAATCATGCCGCGCCCGGATTTGGTTTCGACCACCACGCCCTTTAAAACCCGATCTTCAACCACGGCTTCGGAGAAATAAACATGGTAAAACAGGCGCACTCCCGCCTCAACCGCTTTTTGCTCAAGCACCAGTTTGAGCATTTCGGGGTTGAACCAACCAGCGTTGCCGTCCTTATACACCGCAGCGTCTCCCGTTTCGAGCAGGGTGTTCAGCACTTCGAGATAAATCCCCTGGTTCAGCGGTTTTTCCTGCAAATGGTTGGCCATCATCGGCGTGACCAGGGCAGCGGTAGAGGTCCCGCCCAAAAAACCATTCTGCTCAACCAGAATCGTGCGCGCTCCGCTACGGGCAGCCGCAATCGCAGCAGCAGCACCAGCAGAACCGCCTCCCAGCACCAAAACATCACATTCTGCCAGATAGGGAAGTTTCATTTCTGCCTGTTTCATTGCCTTGCGCGGGAATTAAAATCGAGAACCGCTCCCGCATCTCCTTGTGTGATACTCCAGTATATCCTGAACCCGCTCAATTGCTGCCTTTCCAGGAAAAAACTGCAAAAGCCCCGTAAAGGGGCTTTTTAACGCAGACAAACCTTCTAGCAGCAAAGCACTCAGTCAAACAAATCATGCCGAATCAAGGCGCAGGCGAAAATCCTCAGCATTGAAATAGCCTTTGCCTTAATGGCTGGGTTTTTGCGGTGGGGCGGGCACCACAGGTTTCGCCGGCGCTTCAGGAGCCGCCAGTTGCTGGCGGGTACGGGCTGAAGCCGTGCGAATCTGGCCCAAGAGTTCATTGGAGCGCGCCGCCTGCTCAGGGACATTTTCCTGCAAAAGGGCTTTATAATCCGGGGAAATTTTACCGGCCATGCCCTCGGCCCAACGCTCATGTTTCTTGAAAAACTCAGACTGATCGGCATTCTGACTGGCCCATTTCAAATGGACCGAGGGGCTGGTAATAATACCATCGGTCATGACCATTTCCTGGTAGAGATAGCCATCGTCTTTCATTTCCTGTTGCTTTTTATCTGAAACCTTGTCATAAAGCCACCCTGAAACAGGGGCTGAGGTTTGCGGAATCAAAGGGTGCAACTGGGTGGCAAATTCTGGGGCGGCATCGGGTGAGGCCAGCCAGGATTTATAAATAAACTCGGTGCAATAGATATCGCGGTCATCAAAGGTATTGAAGCCATTGTCATAGCCTTTGCCAACCATTTTCTTGCCCTCGGCGATCACGGCCTTGCGATCGGCCTCGGTCGAACCTTTGACCTCAACAGCAATCATCACATCGCGGGGATTGCGGGCATTGTAGCGCTCAATCGTATCGATAATCACGCCTGTCCCACCGGGGGGCTGGTGCTGTTTTTTGCCATTGATTTCAATCTCTGCGCCGTGGTCTGCCGCCAAAGAATGCAGAATCAGGCCTTCGCCGTTGAGGCTGCCAGGCGCCATCTTCCATTTCTTTTCAAGCTGGGCCTGTAATTCTTTGTCTTGGCCCACGTAGATAATCCCGTGAATAAACGAGCCATTATTGCCTGTCATGATAATATCCCCAGGATTGAGATGGGATTTGAGATCGGCCAGTTCTTTGCTGCTGATGGGGGGCAGGCTGTCTTCGGGCGAAGGAGCCGTCATATACTTATCCACCAGCTTGAACCACTGTTTACTGTCTTGCAGACCCAGCGTGGCACGCAGTTTATCATAATGGGTACGGTCAAATTTCTGGGGATACAGATTGGGGCTGGTCTCACCATTCTCGGTCACGAAAAAAGCGCGCTGGCTGTGCAGACCGGTTTCTTTTTGAATTTGATTGACGGGTTTGTCAAAGAGTTGCAGGTTTTGCATATCCTTGAGCGATCCCAGTTTTTGACCTTTGTCATGAATTGTGACCTGATACACGTCATAACCCAGGCCCTGACCAGGCTTGACCCTTTCCACCACCATCTCAGAACCGGGATTGGCTTTTGCAAAAGCCACCGCTTCAGCGCGGGTTTTAAAGGTTTGTTTGCGCTCTACCGTGACCTTGTCCGCCAGATCGAGCGCCCCCTCATCATAGCTGCCGACCTGAAAACTTTGCTTCGCAGGTTGCGGGTTTTGGGGGGATTTGGGTCCTATTTGCATGGGGCACTCCTTCACTGAACAGACGGTCTCTGATCTGAATTATCGCAAGCAAAGCCATTAAACTTGCTGAAAATTTTACCTTAATTTAAGATTTAATTAATTTTACACAACAAAACACAGAGATAACTGTATTTTACACAAAAAATAGATTTTTTTCAGCACAAAAGCCCAGTCAATGACTGGGCTTTTAAAACAGAGATCGCGTTTAGCGAACCAGATCGAATTCCATCAGAATATCTTCTGCGGCTTTGCCCCCCCGGCCTACAGCACCGGCGATAATCAAAGCCTGTTTGGGGTTCTGGGCGGCAAAGACCAGGCCTTTGGCCGTTAAATCGGCGCCGGTGCGCAGACCATTGCCAATCCATTCGGCCGTGTTGACAGGGTTCATGCCCTTGAGGGCATCCAGCGGATGGAGAACCACATTGCCAATATTCTTGATGCCATTGCCCACAGCATTGAAGCCATCGCCAATTGCATTGAAGACCTTGCCAGGCCCTTGGATAATCGTATCAATCCCGCCGCCAATAATCTGGCCCACGGTTCGGCTCTGTTCAGCCGCTACCGTCACGACCTCAGCGGCCGGGGTCACGGTTTCAACGGCTTGAGCGACTTCATAGGCGGTTTGGGGAGAAACCACCTTCGCCACTTCGTCTGCATTTTCAACCATTTTACCCACAGTCTTCATGGCACCACCGCCACCACTGGTGGCATTGATGGTTCCACTCATCACCGTTTTGCCAATTTCGACATTGCCGATATTGATATTGACAGTGGCACCCGGAGCAACATTTTCAACATTGACGAGTTTTTCAAGCAGAACATCACCGACCTGACTGGTGACATTATTGGTCACGCCACCGCCGGGAACGACCTTGGCGGCATCATCCACCACGCTGACCACATCTGCAACAGGTGTAGGTGCAGGAGGAGGCGGAGGAGGGGGAGTGGGACCGGGTGCAGGCGCAGGGCCACCACCGGCAGGTTTATTGCCAAAGCTGGCAGCAATCACGGTCACGTCAACGGTCAGACGGCCCAGAGCTTCACCATAACGGCCCTGTTGAATTGCTTGTGAATAAGGTTTAACAATCCCATTGGCCACTTTAAAAGGCAGGGTGACAATCGCTTCACCCGTTTGAATCGGATGGCTGACGGCATGAATGGCGGCACCCCCGACCCACTGAGCGGATTTAATCGGATGGGTCACGATATTGCCTGCGGTTTTGCCCAGGAAGAACAGGCCATGGCCCATATCATAGATCGCCTTGCCAGCGCCGGTGAAGAATCCGGCCACAAAATCTCCGGCGTTCTTGTCGCGGGTAGATTCGTAATTGTCTACTTTCATTCCGGGGGGCTGCATGGGAGCAGGTTGAATCGGCAAGGTATAACTCGGGGTATAAGGGGCATAACCCGGAGCAGCAACCGCCTGCTGATAACCGACAGGGTTCATGCCTGCCAGCAGGGCTGCTTGATTGTTATTGTAACCGATGGTCATGATGTCCTCCAGGGCATAATCTCCACAAGTATTATCCTAACATCCTTTTCAGATCTTACGTCCATTTTTTGATTTAGCCCTAAAAGAGGCTTATCTTTTGATTAAATTTTGTAACGAACTTCGGATCCAGACCCTGTTTTTTGGATCAGGGCCCCAATTGGGTCAACAAAAAACGAATGACGGCATCGGCATCGGCTGGATTTTCAGAAGCAGGCAAAAGTCCCCAGGCCCGTGCGATTTCATCAGGGCCATAGCCCAGGGCCAAAAGCGTCACTTCCACTTCTTCCTGAATCCCAGGTTCCAGCGGGCCCGCTGAAGTAGAAACCGGCAGATCAGGGTAGATCTTCGCCAATTTCTCACGTAATTCCAGAATAATCCGCTGGGCTGTTTTTTGCCCGATTCCGGGGGCACGGGTCAAGACCTTGGGCTGATTGCCTGCAATCGCCGTGATAATTTCTGAAACTTCAAGTGCAGAGACAATCGCCAGCGCCGTACGCAGGCCCACGCCACTGACCCGGTTGAGCAAAAGAAAGAGTTCTTTTTCCTGGCGGGATTCAAAGCCAAACAGCTCCATGCTGTCTTCACGGTGGGCCAGCCAAGTCAAAAGCGTCACTTCAGCTTTGCCTGCAGCCTGCAATTGCAGACGGTAACGCTCACTGAGCTGTACTTCATAGCCCACCCCCTGCACATCAAGCGTCACACTGCTGGGCCCAAATGCAGCGGGAATCCCCCGCAAAAAGGCGATCACCCCACCTGCTCCTTGGCCTGATTCCAGAGGATATCCCATTCCTCAAGCGCGAGCTCTTTCAGGCTGCGTCCGGCCAAAGCTGCTTCCATGGCTTGAAAACGACGCACGAAACGGGCATTGGTCTGTCGCATGGCGTCTTCAGGATCGAGTTTAAACCAACGGGCCAGGTTCACGAGCGTAAAAAAGACATCGCCCAATTCATGAAAAATGGCCTCGGGCTCATCCTGCTCACAGGCCTCGAGCAATTCCTGGTATTCTTCTTCAATTTTGGCGAGCACGCCCTTGAGTTCAGGCCAGTCAAAGCCCACATGGGCCACCTTGCGCCCGATTTTTTCAGCCAGAGTTAAAGAGGGCAAAGCCGCTGGCAGATCAGAGAGCACAGAAAGCTTTTGATCACCGGCCTTGGCAGCTTTTTCAAGCGCCTTGAGATCTTCCCACTGACGCTTGACTTCTTCAGGCGTTTCAAGCGTGGGGCCGCCAAAAACATGGGGATGGCGATAGATCAGCTTTTCAGCAATGCCCAAGGCGACCTCATCCAGCACAAAAAGGTCTTCATCCTGAGCCACCTGGGATTGCAGATAGACCTGTAATAAAAGGTCTCCCAATTCCTCACAGAGGGCGTCTGGGTCCTCCTGATCAATGGCTTCGACCACCTCATAGGCTTCTTCAAGCACATATTTACGCAAAGTCTGCGCATTCTGTTTCAAATCCCAGGGGCAACCGCCTTCGGGGTTACGCAGACGGGCCACCACCCAACGCAAATACTCAAGCGGAGCCAGGGTTTCTGGCCCCCCAGGTGGCAGATAAAGCGTGGTTAAATGATCGATCCAAGTCACACGATCCAGTTCTTCGAGCGGCAGGCTTTCGACCTGCTGATCAGCACAACTGGCGGCGCGCACCAGGGTCACGGGGTATTCGGGCTCCAGGCGATCCAGCAGGGTCAGCTTGACCTCAGAAGCAATCGTGGGCGAATAAATCTGGGTCACCAATTGCGGACGACGAAAATCCAATTGATCGGCTTCCAGGGTCAGGGCATCGAGAATGGTCAGCCCTTCACTGGGATCCGCCCCCAAGGCCTCAAGCACTACATCCACACAACTGACAGCGGTATGCAGTTTGACCTCCACCCCTTCCTGGGGGCCACGTTCCAGCAGCAGCTGAACCGTGCGCTCAGCCACCAGGGGATTACCCGGCACGGCATAGACAATCCGGCCCTGGGCCTCAACCTCCGCCAAAAGTTGCTCGACAATCTGGGCATACAACTTGTCGAAATCAGGGGCCTGCTCATAGAGACTGTCAAAGCTGGTATAGGCACAGCCCCATTCCCGCAGTTCGGCCACCGTAGGATGCACCGCCGTACGCAAATAGACCGGATTACCGGCCATGAGCAAATCACGGGTTTCAAGGGTTAAAAGGCGGGCAGGGCCCGGACCGAGCCCCACCACATCAATTTTTTGGGTCATGCCAATCAGTGTTCGTGACCGTCACCGGCTTTGGTTTCAGTCTGGGGAGCAGCAGGCTGCTCACCGGGCTTGGTTTCCCCTGGTTTGGCTTCACCGGGTTTGCCTGCTTCACCCGCAGGAGGTGCAGGCGGAGCGGCTGTCAATTTTTCGTTGATTTCGATTTTTGACTTTTCTTTGAGCTGTTTGAGCCAGTCTTCAAAGGTTTTCTGTTTGCGTTCGCGTTCCAATTGATCACGAATCCCGGCTTTGACCTCATCAAAAGATTTGGTCATGGCAGGCAGTAAACCGCCCCGTTTAATAATATGATAACCAAAACGGGTTTTTACAGGCCCAGAGAGTTCACCCTCTTTGAGCTTCCAAGCGGCTTCTTCAAAGGGAAGCACCATCATGCCCTTGCCAAAAGCGCCCAAATCACCGCCATTGTCTTTGTTGGAGGTATCATCGGAATTGGCTTTGGCCAGTTTGGCAAAATCACCGCCCGCTTTCAGTTGGGCCAGAATGCCTTCAGCCTTTTTCAGGGCTTTGGCTTCTTCGTCTTTTTTGCCTTCTTCAGCCTTGATCAGAATATGCTGGGCCTTGATTTTTTCAGGCTCCTTATACATATCCATATGCTCATCATAGTATTTCTTCAGATCAGCGTCTTCAATTTTGACCTTTTCAATGATCTTCTGATAGAGCTTGCTGAGCAAAATCTGCTGTTTGAACTGGGTTTCAAATTCAGTATAGGTATATTTATTGCGTTCGAGATCTTCATCAAAGGCTTTGCGGTCGCCATTGTAGCGGGCCTTGAGCAGTTCATCAAACTTGGATTTGAATTCAGCCTCATCGGCTTTAAGGCCCATTTTTTCGGCCTCTTGCTTCATCAGCGACATTTCAACCAGCGAATTCATGATATTTTTCTTGAGGTTGACCAACATGGTCTGACCGGCTGCGGAATTGAAATCCATGCCAATCTGACCGGCATATTGTTTCTTCGCGCGTTCTACATAGGTTGTGAATTCATCGGTGCTGATCACCTGTCCATTGACTTTAGCGGCAAAGGCGGTTTGTCCGGCCCATAAAAAACTTCCAGCTGCAGCGGCGCTGCCTATTACGAGGGTTGCCACGATGGCGATAACACCAATCTGGGAGCCCTTTTTGCGTTGTTCTGTCACAATCACTCATCCTTCTTTCGTAGGCAAATCATCCTAAGCAGTTTACCAGAGGTTCTGGTGAACTGAGCAGGTGCTTAAACCGGCCTGATTTATTTTAAAATCCGCTGGATCCAAAAACTTCCACTGACCCAACCAAAATCGGTCTTTAAGCTCGCCGGGAAAAGGGCTTTCAGGTCCTCGATGAAATGACGCTGAACAAAATCCATGGGCAAAACCACTTTAAACTCTTTATTAAACGCCAAAAAAGCCTGAAGCAAATAAGCCTCGTTCCAAAATACACGGAACTTTTGATTTTTGGCATAGACCTCAGGGTATTCATAGGGAAGATTAATATCATGAAAATGAATAAAAACCCCTTTATTCAAGCTCGGCAAAACCTCAAGAATTTCAAAGTTCACATCACTTCCCAGTTTGCAAACATGACTGGAATCGATGAATAAAATATCGTTTTCCTGAAGCGACTCAAAAAAAGCGAGATCCAGTGTTTCAACCTGTTGACGAATCAACTGGGTTTGTTCGGGAAAATTCTTTAAATCAAGATTTGTATACGGATCGACAATGCGGTAATCTGTTGGGCCAGATTCTGGATGATTCAACTCTATTGCAGCAGCAATCACCCGCGAAGAAAAACCCGAACCCACTTCAATAATCCGTTTGGGCTTAAAATAGCGAATCATGCAATGCAGGGCTGAGGCACAACCATAACTGAAGCAATTGTTGTGCAGATGGAATTGCTTCGGATCTGAAGTTGGTTCATTGGGCCAATCGCATTCGTGAGAAAAATCAGCAGCAATTTTTTGCATGAATGCGAAGAAATTTTCTGACTGAAACTCAATGCCTGAAAGCGCACTCTCTTTGGCCCAAATATTTCTTTTTTCTAAATCCTCAAGATCGGGAATAGGCTGATAAAAATGTACAGGAACAGGCAAAAACCCCCGCTTAAGACAGGCATCGGTACCTTCACCTGAAGTCGCCATAAATTTCATAATCGGCAAAACAAAAGGACTCACCATTTGGATAGACAAACGAACCATCGAAGCCGATAATCGCTTGAGTAATTCGATTTGTTTTTTATTTAAGAATCTTCTCAGACTGTCTTTAAATTTGTCCATGGTTAAAATTCCTTTTAAAAGTCAAGGCGCAGAAGAACTTTTAGGTGCGCCAGACTTATCAGGACTCGCCGGAACAGTTTGAGGTTGCGCAGAGGCCTCGGCAATAGGAGAAGCCTGTGCAGAACTGGCGGCAGGAGAGGGCGGTGCGGGTGGTTTTTCCATATCTTCTGCCAAGACAATCTCAGACTGGTTGCGCTGTTCTTTGAGCCAGGTGCGCAAGGCCTTTTCTTTTTCCTGATCTAAAAGCTGGCTTTCAAACTGTTTGCGGGCCTCAGCCAAGGGCGGCAGCCCGGCAGGATGGGTTTTGCCACGCAGAATCAAATGGTAACCAAACTCTGTTTTCACTGGCGTTTGGCTGAATTCGCCCGGTTTAAGCGCCCAAGCTGCGGTTTCGAAGGCGGGCACCATATCCCCTTTTGCAAAAGCCCCCAAATCACCGCCCTTGTCTTTGTTGGAAGTATCCTGAGAGTATTTTTTCGCCAAGGCGGCAAAATCTCCCCCCGCTTTCAGCTCGGTCAGAATTTTTTCAATCTGGGCTTTGGCGGCAGCCTCTTGCTCGGGTTTCTCTACCTTGATCAAAAGATGACGGGCCTCGATTTTTTCAGGCTGCTGAAAACGGGAACTGTTCTGTTTATAATAGTTTTCAAGCTGCTTTTCAGTCAGTTTCAAATCCTTGCCCAAGGCTTCACGCAGTTTGCGCATCAGCAGTCGGCTGCGCAACTCCTCGCGGAAATCTGACAAGGAATAATTATTGCGAGCCAGTTCACGCTCCATACGGGCGGTATCACCCTGATAGGCCGTGCGCAGGTATTTGTCATATTCAGCCTCAATTTCAGCTGCAGTCACCGTAAGTTTGCGCTTTTTCGCTTCCTGCAACTGCAGTTGATTCTCAATCAGTTGGTTGAGCGTGGTTTCACGCAGCATGGGCAGCAGCATTTTGCCCTGCTCAGAATTCAGATCCATGCCCAACTGGCGGGTATAGAGCTGGGTGGCCTGTTCAAAGCTGCGGGCAAAATCCGTCCGGGTCACGCGCTCACCATTGACTCGCGCCACATAATCATAGCGATTGACCCAATACCAGGTTCCAGCGGTAAAGCCCCCGCCCATAAACACCACCAAAGCGATGGCGACAATTCCTTTTTGGGTCAGGTGGCTATTCGACATGTACCGGTTGCTCCTCCAGCTGTTCTGCTTCCATTTCCATCAGTGTAGCAAGGAAGGCTTCAACCCGCTGCAAGTTCTTGAGTGGCTGAGGAGCCAGGGTATGCAGCAAGGTTTCGGGTTTATACTGCCAGTTTTTAAGCATCGGGTTGCGCCGGATCGCAAGTTTAAAGCGGTTTTCAGGCAAAACGGCCTGCAATTCCAGCATCTGACCCTTGAAGCCAATTTTGGGAATTCCCAGCTCAGAAGCCATGATCCGCACCCGTGTGACCCGCCAGAGAGTTTCTACTTCTGGCGGCAATTCGCCCTTGCGCTGAATCAAATCTTTGCGCTGCTGTTCAATCTGCTCGAGATCGTCGCTATAGGCCAAAATACGGTAAAGCCTCATTTTATCTGCCACATCATCGAGCCAGCCATCGGGAATAAAGGCCGATAGATTGAGATCGATCACGCAGGCCTGACTTTCACGCGCCTCACGCACTTCGCCTTTGAGCAGGGCTATGGTCTCTTCAAGCAATTGGCAATAGGTTTCAAAACCGACTGAAACAATATTGCCATGTTGCTGTGGCCCTACCAGATTGCCAATTCCCCGGATTTCCATATCCTTGAGCGCCACATAATAACCCGACCCCAAATCTGAATATTCACGCACCACCGTCAGGCGCTCACGCGCCTCGCGGGTCAGGGGCTTGAGCGGATCATAAAAGAGATAGGCATAGGCCTGAATATTTGAACGGCCCACGCGGCCCCGCAACTGGTGAATCTGGGCCAGACCCAGCAGTTCCACGCGCTCAATGATCAGGGTATTGCAATTGGCAATGTCCAGCCCCGATTCCACAATCGTGGTACAGACCAGGATATCAAAGGCGTGGGAATAAAAATCCCACATGGTCTGCTCCAGTTCCTGCTTGCTCATCTGGCCATGGGCCGTGCGAATCCGGGCCTGGGGGGCCAGTTGTTGAAGCTTGGCGCCTATTGTTTCAATATCTTTGACCCGGTTGTGAATATAGTAAATCTGCCCCCCGCGCTGCAGTTCATGAAAAATCGCCTGTTTCAGCATTTCATCGTTAAAGGGTTCCACCACCGTTTTGATCGGCTGTCGGTTCGGCGGCGGGGTTTCAATCAAACTGAGAGATTTTAATCCCCCCAGGGCAATATTCAGGGTGCGGGGAATCGGGGTGGCTGACATGGTCAGGATATCGATACCGGGTTGAATATCCTTGAGTTTTTCTTTTTGCATCACGCCAAAACGGTGTTCTTCATCAATAATCAGCAGCCCCAGTTTTTTCATCTGCAATTTTTTGGAAAGCAGGCGGTGGGTGGCCACCACAATATCGATGGCACCGGCCTTGAGATCGGCAAAAACCTGATCACTTTCCTTGGCCGTGCGGTAACGGCTGAGCAGTTCAACCCGTACGGGATAAGAGGCAAAGCGATCTTTGAGCACCTGGTAATGCTGGTGCGCCAAAATCGTAGTCGGGGCCAGCAGCGCCACCTGGTAACCCGCCATGGCCGCTTTGAACGCTGCGCGCAAAGCCACTTCGGTTTTGCCAAAACCCACGTCGCCACAGACCAGGCGGTTCATGGGCACGGGCTGCTCCATATCCAATTTGGTATCGAGAATGGCCTTGAGCTGGTCGGGGGTTTCTTCATAGGGAAAAGCAAATTCCATTTCCCGCTGCCATTCACTGTCGGGAGGATAGGTAATGCCTTCGGCCTGCATGCGGGCCGCTTCGGTGCGCAGCAATTGCTCGGCAATCTCAACCAGGGCTTTTTTAACCTTGCTCTTGGCCTTTTCCCATTCTCCGCCGCCCAGCTTGTGCAGTTTGAGACGCTGATCGCCAACCCCATGGTAGATTTGCAGGCGGTGCATCTGTTCCACGGGCACCAGCAGACGATCATCCCCGGCATAGAGCACCGAAAGATATTCACGCGTTTCACCCGTGGTTGAAAACTGCACAAGGCCGTTATAACGCCCAATGCCATGTACTTCATGCACCACCAGCATACCCTCCTTGAGCAGGCTGAGCTGCAGCGGCGAGGTATTGCGCTTGAATTTGCTGTCGCGGGTGATCCGCTGCCGACCGGGAAAGAGTTCCTTATCGGTAAAACAGAACCAATTCAAGGGAGCAAAGGCAAAGCCCTCAGGCAAAGTCCCCTGAAGCACCTGAACCGCACCTGTGCTCAGGGCATCGCCCCCGGTTTGCACCGGACAGCGACGCTCCCTCAAAATTGAGAGAATACGTTGAGGTTGGGGAGTCACCACCGTGACCCGCCCGCCCTTGTGAAGGGTTTGCTGCAAAATCGCAGTCAGCTGATCCAGGCTTTTTTCAAGCGGTGGCAAAAGCGTACCCGAACCCTGGCCATCGGGGCCCGTAAAATGCAATTGGCCAAAGCGCTGCAATTCAGCTTCAAGCGACTCACGCCCCAGGTGCTGGGGTGCAATCGCCCGCTGCTGAGCGGTTTCATCGAGTAAATGGGCATAGCCCTTGGCCTTGGTATGCATGCCCTCCGTCCAGACCACACGTGTGCTGTCGGGCAAACATTGCAGCAAACCGCCCACGGGGTGCAGCAGCGACATGATCTGGTAAAGCTCAGAAGAATAGCTGAAATCACGCACAAGAGCAATAAAATTGCCACGTTGGTTTTCCAGCAGGCGGGTTTTAAGGGCTTCTAAATTGTCAGGAATCACCCATTCATAGGCTGGGGGAATCACGCCACTTTTATCTGTGCTGGGTTTATCCAGGGGATCGTTGAGACGGTATGAGGAAATCTTTTCAAGTTCATCGTCAAACCATTCCAAACGCAGCACCCGATCCAGCCCCATCGGATAGATATCCAAGGTGCCCCCCCGCCGCGTAAACTCACCGCGCTCGGTAATACTTCCTGAGGGGCGATAACCCAATTGAATCAGACGCTGTACCAAAACCGGCGGTGGCAGGCGATCCCCCGGATACAGGGTCAGCGTCTGCTGATACCAGGTAATATTGTCCATGATTTGGTAACTGAGCCCCTTATAGCCCACCAGAATAATCTGGGGCGGGGTATCTGTATATTGCAGACGGTAACGCACATGGTGACGCTGATGACAGCTCAAACGCTCATCGCCGCTCCATTCGTAGGGAGAAAGTGCGGGGGTGGGGTAATAGACACAGTCTTCTATGCCAAAGGCCTTGAGATAGGCCATATACTGCTCGGCTTCCTTGCGGTCATGCACCACCACCAATTGGGTGCGTACCTCTTTGCTCAAGCGGGCAATATATGCCGCCTGAGCGCCGGGCTGAACGAGATTGGGGATGTGTAAACTTTCTTGAAGTGAAAGGGCATCGAGCGCGGAAGCAAGCAACATGATCCTGAACCTTTTCCTTAAAACGAACTGATCTTCGCGGGATCTGTTCAGTATAGTGCAGTTAATGCCCAAGGGGCAGGTTAATGCCCAAGGGGCAGGTTAATGCCCAAGGGGCAGGTTAATGCCCAAGGGGCAGGTTAATGCCCAAGGGGCAGGTTAATGCCCAAGGGGCAGGTTAATGCCCAAGGGGCAGGTTAATGCCCAAGGGGCAGGTTAATGCCCAAGGGGCAGGTTAATGCCCAAGGGGCAGGTTAATGCCCAAGGGGCAGGTTATCACCCTGCAGAGCAGGTCCTTTGCAGGGGATTCAGCCCTTATGAGCAGGCCAGTTACTGGTTGCTCCTCCTTGTCAGCAGGCCTGAGCATGGGTTCTAGCCCCTCCTTGTCGGCAGGCCAGTACTGGGCGTTCGGGCCGCATGTTCAGCACATCGTGTGCTTCACACGCTATCTGCGCTTTGCTCCGCTGTCCTTGGTTCTTGGCGACATAGGAGCCGTAGAACCAAGGCAAGTTCCAGGCCCCCTCCCTGACCCTCCTGGGTCGGGGGCCTTGCAATCGCCTGAAAGTGGCTTGAATGGTTGCTCAGTTACATATCATGCCATAGAAGATATTTAAGCCATGGCCCCCTTGATTTTAGAAGCCTATAAAGGGCAAGTAGCCTGAAAAACGCAGCAGAGCAGTGGGGGAATGAGGCAACTGAAGCGACGCCGTGTCAGGATGACACAAACGGCGTCGTGGAAATTAAGTGTTTCTAGAAGAGCCGAAGGCGCTTCGTAGAAGACACTTATGCAGAGCAGCTACCTGCGAGAAGCAAAACCGGCTTGAAAAATCAGGGTGCAACTCTTGAAAAGCACCCCACCCAAGCAATCACCTTCCCCCTGAAAAAAAAGATATGCTATACTTGCGAACTGTATTGGTCATGATTTGTCATGCACCGATGCACCACGGGGAGAGGTACCGAAGTGGTCATAACGGGGCCGTCTCGAAAGCGGTTAGACTTGTAAAGGTCACGTGGGTTCGAATCCCACCCTCTCCGTAGTCGTTATTAAACACATCTGGGCAGATGTGAGAGTGGTTGATTCAGCAGACCTGGAAAGTCTGTAAGCGGTGATGAGCTGCTTCGAGGGTTCGAATCCCTCTCTGCCCGCCTTTTTTTCAATAACTTCCCTCAGTGGAAGTTATTATTTTTTGCAGCGAGGGAATCAGGCTCCATGCGCAAACCACGCCTCAATATTTGGGTCTTGCTCAGTGTATTGCCGCTCTATTTTCTGTTGCTTGAAGCTTTTCCTGCCTGGATCGGGTTGCTCTCAGGGCTCGCAGGCCAACCCCCCAGTGTGCAAATCATCCTGCCCCGCAGCCTGCCTCCCCAAACCTCTTATCTGCTCTCTGGCGTCTTGCGTGATCCCCTCAGTGGGCAAGCCCGGCAAACACCGCTGCGCCTTAAACTCAGCCCTCAACAAGAAGGCAATACCTATTTGCTGCCGATCCACCCGGCCCAAGATGGCAGCTGGCAGGTCAAGCTGCCCGAACTGAATTCAGGCCAATGGTTGTTTTCACTCAGTACCCACGATGGGCACGCCCTGATCGAAGAACAGACCCTGCGGGTTGAGACTCCCTTACGCATTCAGTTGATTCCAGACCGCCACAGCCTGCATCCTGGTGAAACACTCTGGGTCATGGCCCATTTGGCCAGGGGAGAACAGGCCCTTGAAAAAATCCCACTGGAATTTCAACTGCATTCTGGCCGACGTCTGCTCAGCCGCCAAACAGCGCTCAGTGATGACTGGGGGCAAGCCCAAACCCGTTTTCAGATCCCCAGCCATTGGCCCCCAGGCAGCTATCGTTTAGAGCTCAAGGCTGGCAGCCGCCCGCTGGCCAACCAAACGCTCAAAATCAGTGCGCCCCTCCCTTCATCTATAGAAAAAGCTCCTGATGCACTCGAAATACAAGCACTCTATCCCTATCTCTTAAAAGGACAGGAACAGGAATTGCTGCTGCGTCTGCGCAATGGCAAAGGAGAATCTGTTCCCTCAGGTTGGGTGCGTTATCAAGGCCAAGATCTGCCCCAACAGGGCGATTATCTCAAACTAAAACTCAAGGCCCTCGAAACCCAAACAGAACCAGAACTCACCGCTGGCGACGCCCAAGGGCACTTACAGCGCCTGCGTTTGCCCTTAAACTTTCTAAAACAGGGCATTAACTTGCAACCCCAGCTCGACGCAGAGGGCCATCTCAGCAATCAATGGCTGGTCTACAGTAAACAAAACGACGTTTTAACGTATACTGTCGGCCAAGGGCAGGAAATTCTGGTCCAGGGACAAAAAACACTCAAGCCAGGGGCCAATCTGCTTCAACTGCCCGAAGCACCCAATCAGGCCCCTCAGTGGCTCTTGGTGTATCTGCGCAGTGAAAGCGCGCCCCTTTGGTTACAGATTTCCGCACAAAACGGAAAACAGGTTCTCAAGCTGAACCCCTCAACACCAGATGCGCTCAGTGCGCTTCAGATTGAAGTGCCAAAACGCAAGGAGCTCGTCCCCCCCCTTCAGGTCAACAGTGTGCTGATGCAGGAAAAAGTCCAAGGCACTCCTCTCTTCGTTCCTTCCACCCTGCCCAAAAACCGATTGCTTCTGCCCCAGTCCCCCCAAAGACTCACCCCCCTGCTTTATTGGGGGGCCAGCCTGTTTTATGTCTTGATGTTGCTCTTGGCCCAAGCCCCTCTGCTTTGGCTGCTCTGGAAACTCACCCTTTTGCACACTCAACAGAGCACCATTCCCGTCCCATCTTCAGAGCAAATGAAACGTCTGCGCCAAGGATTTTTACTCCTACAAGGTTTTCAAAGCCTCTTGTTCTTCTGTCTTTTGCTGGCTTGGATGATTGGCTTACAGATTTTGAATCTGCCACTCAGTCTGCCCTGTGTCCTCGTACAACTGGCCCTGCTGATCCTCACGTTCTTTCTCAGCCGGGGATGGCGTGCCGAATGGAAAGGCCGTCTGAAAACCGTGCCGCTTGGGCTGATCCTGTGGGGGGGCAGTCATCTCCTCTTGAGTTGGTCTGTACAGATTTACCAACCCGTATTTTTGCCTGCCCTGTGGCTACTTCTCAGTCTGAATCTCTGGCTTTTGACCTTGGCCCTGCGCCGGGTTTTTCTGCCGGAACGCACACGACCAGAAGATCTCCGCCAGGGTTGGCTTTTAAGCCTCTTACTTGTCTTCAGTCTGCTCAATCCGGGGTTACAAACAGCTGGCAAGGGCCTCTTTTTTAAAGCCCTGGAACCAGAGACTGCTGGCCAAGACAGCATCAGGCAAAGTTCTGCCCTTGATTTCAGCCAAAGCTGGCCCATTCAGGTTCAGCAAACCCATCTTGAAAAATTACCTGACACCCTGAAACTGCTTCCCACCTATCAAGCAGGTTCCAGTCGTATTCACGTCTACCTACAGGACCAGAGTGGACATCAGCTTCATTTGAACCAGGCCTTCAAAATTCAGGGTGCAGTGATTCCGACGCTTCAGGCGCCCAGCTATGCCTTGGCAGGAGATCGCTTAAAACTGGGGCTGCTTTTTAGAAACGAAACCCACCAGCCCCAAAGCCTACGCTACCGTTTTGACGGATTGAATTGGCAGGAACTCAGTCTGCAGGCAGGTAAAGCCCAACAAATCTGGCAGGATTATACCTGTCACCGCAGTGGACTGCAAATTCTCTCTTTGGAACAGGAATGGAAAGGCCGTCGGGTGCAAAGGGAAGAACCGCTCTATGTTCAGGCCCCGGAATGGGAACGCAGCCATGCCCAACTGAATTTTCAGTTAGAAGCACCTGTCAGTAGCCAGCTCGTCACAGGGGAAGAGGTTCCTGTTTTGGTACAACTCTCTCAGACCAGCGCCAAAGCCCAACCGCTGGGGTTGCAATTGGGAATTCCCAGTGGCTATTTGCCCTTGTTGGATACCCTCAACGATCGCCAGGTCGGACGTTGGATAGACTCTGTCCAGCAGGCACCTGGGTATATCAATATCATGACCAAAGCTCTGCCTCCCGGAGAAACCCTCTCTTTTCATTACAAATTGCGGGCGCAAACCCCAGGTACAGTGAAAATGCCTGCGGCACAACTCTTCTTTTTGGAAAATCCGCAAAACCGCAAGGTCTTCACCCAAACCCCGGTTTTTGACTCGCAGTAAAAAAACACTTTTTTTCTGCATCATCATGGCGTCAGATCCACAGCATTTCTGGCTATAATCAGAATAACCAGTTCTGTGCAGATAAAGGAGCTATTCCCCGTGGGAAATATTAACAACCTCAGATCCAGCCCCCCTCCTTCCCGAATTCCGGGTGAGCGGGTTTCTCAAGCAGCCCAAAAGGCGCAAAATGTAGAAAATCTTAAAAATCAACTCAAAGTCGGAGCAGCTGCCGCAGGTATCGGTGCCGCTGCCGTTGCAGGCATGACCTCAGGCCCTGCGACAGGCGCCATGATCGGTGGCATGCTTGGCGCAGCAGCCGGTGCAATCCTGACTCTTCCCAATAATAAAACCTATACAATTCAAGCTGGCGACAATCTGACCTCGATTGCCAAACAACACTTGGGGCCAGAAGCTACCGCCCATCAAATCGAAAAGTTTATCAATAAAACCTTGGATCTGAACGAGGATCTGATCGACAATCCTCACCAAATCTATAAAGGTGATACGATTGCTGTCCCCGCAGGTCCTGCTCAGGGACAAGCTCAAAATATCGCACCCTTTCTGGATTGAGGTAAAAAATCATGGTTGACGGCATCCGTAGAACCGGCTCACTCGCCCCCAGCACCTCTGTTCGCCCTCCTTCCCGGCCTGTACAACAGGGCCAAACTTTGGAAGGCCCCATGCAAATGCCCGCTTCTTCTGCACAGCTGAATTATTCTGCCGACGTGAATAAAACAGGCCGTTTTGCTGTCCATGGCTCAGCCGCCACCGAACTTCGTTTCCCAGAACGTTCGGCAGCAGATCCTGTCACCAAAGAAACCCTGATGGGTGCGATTGCAGCAGACAATGGCCCCGGGGGGTTGGCCAGCAAACTTAGCAATTCTAAAAATCGGGCCACCTTTGAAAAAATCGCCGAAACCTGTATCAAAGTGGGGGAAAAAGAAAATGTCGACCCGCGCATTCTCTTTGCCATGGCCATGCAGGAATCGGATTGTGGCTTAAATACAAAGCACAGCAGCAGCGCCCAGGGAATTACGGGCATGAAGCCCAGTTCAGCCCCCAACCGCTCAGCCCGCACCCAATTGGGCAATTACGAAGTCTGCCTGACACAAACCGCGCGTTACCTCAAAGGCCAGTTGGTCAGAGAACTGAACGCCAAGGGACACAGTTCTGTCAGTGCAGCAGATGTGGCTCCTGGCGCAAACAATAACGATACGGCTAAACTCTTGTTTTCCTATCGCTTTGGCGCAGGTGCCCTGAATCAAAAACTGCGTAAAAATACGGTTGAAGGTCTGGTTAGACACAGCGACTATTCCAATGTCTTCAGACATATGAACGATATGGGCCTGCCCAGAAGTTAAGCCTGTTATAAGCCAAAAGCCAGCGTTTAAAACGCTGGCTTTTTTCATTTGTACACGGCCTGCTTCAGTGATGCCCGGGCTGACTGCATTTACAGGCTTGTTTCTGGCCTGACAAACCCAAATTTTTCAAAGCAGAAGCTGCATCTGCCCCTTTGGTTCGGGCCACAATCCAAGCAGAAAGCAGCGGATCCTGAGCGCCGGTGCGCGCTACACCCGGTTCAAGCATGCGTTCGACAAAATCATAGAGACGGGGATTGGTTGTTTTTAAATGCTCACGCTCACTAAAATTCCCCTGGTAATCCTGCTGCAAATAGGCTTCAACGCCTTCAGCCAAAAACTCCATATGATTGGTACGGGAATAATCTGAAATAAAACCTGAATTGGATTCCTGGGCCATGGAATAAATCGCCCAAATTTCCAATTGCTCAGCACTGCTGAGAAAATAGCTGTGCAGAACATGCCCCATTTCATGGGCAAAAGTATCGGGCGACGAATCGTTGAACATGCCGCCCACATCCAGAGCCGTAGGCTCTTTGCGCAAACGGTTGACCCCTTCCATCACCCCCATGGTTAAAACCTGCATGCCTTTGCGAATCAAACCATCTTGTTTCAGCACCGATTGAACAGGAGAAGAAAACACAATACCTGAATAATCAGTGGCTGCTGTCGTTCCCCGTACACCGGCAGGAATGGGCTGCCAGCGGGGGCTCTCATGCGGGGGAATAAAAAAGAATTGAAAACCTGCGCCATATTGGGGATTGTCTACTTGTTGCAGACGGGTCATAAAATCTGGATATTTTTTCAGAATCAATTCGAGCTTGTTGAGAACTCCCTTTTGCGTGGAGCCAGGCAGGATATCAAAATTGCGGTAGATATTCTGAAAATCAGCTGAGCGCTGCAAATTTTGCTGAGACGGGGTTAAATCCTGGGTTTTGAGACCTGCCAGCTCATCCATGGGCTCAATCAGACGAATCGTCGAGAGGCCAAAAGCCGAACGCATCGATAAATTCAGACGATCGGTACTCTGATAGGGATTGACCTCAGGGCTCTGTTTTGGTTTGGCTTGTGCAGGCGCTGTCTCCAGCCCCACCCATTGCATCACCTGACTCAAACTTTGTACAGACGGCATGCTCTTCTCAACCTCATAAACTCCGGCCTCCAAAGGCGCGTATAAAAGTTATCGCAACGTAAAGAGAGAACCTGCTGCACTTCATAAAATATTAAATCAGATATAACCTTATATTAAACTTTTTGTTTTTTCCCAGTGTAAACCCTCAAGTTAAACGCCAGAGCAGACTGGATATGGTACAAACATATAGGCCTCTGCGCTCAAAGCACGTTCGCTGAAAGAGAAACCTATGTCTACACCCTTCATCATTACCAAGGCCTCTGGAGAAAGCGAAACCTTCTCCCTTGAAAAGCTGCGCCACTCTCTGCTTAAAAGCGGTGCATCCCCTGAAACAACCGAAGATATTATCGAAGAATTGGAGCGAGATTTTTACAGTGGCATGCGCTCCCGCACCCTGTATAAAAAAGCCTTCAGCCTGTTGCGACGCCGCTATAAGGCCCAAGCTGCACGTTACCAACTCAAAAAAGCGATCATGGAACTGGGCCCCTCTGGCTACCCCTTTGAAAATTTCGTGGGGGAAATTTTCAAGGCCCAGGGCTATACCGTTGAAGTAGGCGTGATTCTTCAGGGGCATTGTGTACGCCATGAGGTAGACGTGGTTGCTGAAAACGAGACAGAACGCATTCTGGTAGAGTGCAAATACCGCAATACACCGGGTTTTAAATGCGATGTCAAAATTCCCCTGTATGTGCATTCACGCTTTCAGGATATTGAAAAAGAATGGCGCAAGCTCCCTGGCAACCACCACAAAAAGATCCAGGGTTGGGTGGCCACCAATGCCCGCTTTTCTGGAGACGCCATTCAATACGGAGAATGTGTGGGGCTTCAGCTTTTGGGTTGGGATTATCCACAAAGCCGCAGTTTGCGCAAATGGATTGACGAAGATCGACTCTATCCTCTCACAGCCCTGACAACCCTGAGCAAATCAGAAAAACAAAGATTGCTGGAAAAGGATTATATTTTGGCCAGTGAGTTAGTCAGCAGCCCGCATTGTCTGGAGATTCTCAATCTCACGGCTCGGCGTAAACACCAAATTCAGAATGAAGTCCGTCAGCTCTGCGGGAACGGTGACTAACGTCGGGCCTGATTACGACCCGCGTTAAGATGATTCCAGAGTACAATGGCAGCCACTTCTACCTGCACAGCACCTAAACCCGCATGATGCGCGCCGTAATCTTTTAAAAGGGTCAGTCTTTCAAGGTGGGCCCGTGCCAATTCCGTATGGTGCTCCAGATAATCAAGGGCCACTTTAATTTCTCGGGCTTGATCTGAATATAATTGGCGCACGATTTCTTCTTCGGTGGGCTCGCTATTTTCGGTGGGCTCGCTGTGCATACGCATGCTTTCTCTCGGATTGGTATCTTCTATTGTAGAGTAAATTTTGCAATTATTACAGGGGACAGTTTTGTATATACTGTGAGAGAAGGCTTTAAGCGTTCACCGGGGCCAACGCAAATCTGGGAACAAAATTCGTTTTTTGCACGTCCCCCCTTACAAATCTAATCTGGAGTTTTTTACCATGAAACATCTTTTCTCAGCTTTAATCCTGACGGGTCTGACCAGTTCCCTGCTAAGCAGTTGTATTGATCCTGCCATCGCCAATCTGATCAATCGGGCCAATCAAACCCTTGAACAGAAAAAAACAGCCACCCCCAGCCCATCCAGCTCTCCTACCAGCAGCAGCTCTGGCTCGGTTTCCCTGGATTTAAATATCGATGCCGCTGCCGCCGCCAGCCTCGAAGGCATGAAAGCCAGCAATTGCAGTCAGGAAGGCAGTATTAAATCCGCAACAGGCCCAGCCACCTCTGTCGATTTCAAAAATGAAAGCAGTGCCGATATCAGCATTTATTGGCTGAATGCCCAAGGCAAGCGTGTGCTGTATAAAAAGCTCTCCGCTGGCAGCGACTATACCCAATCCACCTATGTAACACACCCCTGGCTGATTACCAATGCTCAGGGCAATTGCATTGGCATTTATACTCCTGAATCCAGCAGCAAAAGCAATCTCAAAATCACCTCTCAGGGCAGCAGTGCTTCTGGCAGTACAAGCAGCAGCGCAAATGTTTCAGCGGGCAGCTCTGTAACAGGCACGCCTACACCTGAACGTGTACAACAGGCCATTACCTGCCTCAAGGCCAAGGGCGATACGACCAACGCCACCGCTTTGACCGGACTGCTGAATCTCTATACCAGCATGTCTAAAGTCGTTGGTGCAGATGTCGCTGCCAAGGGTTATCTCAGCGGAACCACTAGCGTAATCAACAAAACAGGCTGTTAAGCCCAAGCCCCCTGGTATTATGCCAGGGGGCTTTTATAATAAGCCAGGTATTTTGAGACGGTGGACTTAATTCCGTGAACCTGGAATAATTTTCAGCTTCAGGGTCTGGCCCGCACGTACAATCACCACTTCTGTTTCTTGGCCAATTTTGAGGGTATCTATCGCATAGGTATAATCGTAAATATTCTCGATTTTACGTCCCCCCAGCATCACAATCACGTCCCCGGCTTTCAAACCTGCTTTTTCAGCCGGTCCCCCACTGCTCACACCCGACAGCTTGAGCCCTTTGATATCGCCACTGGCATAATCGGGAATACTGCCAAGATAAACCCGCAGCCCCCCTCTGTTTTCCTGACCTTCAGGCTTTTTCATGGAAATATAATCGAGTTTGAGATCTTTGCGGGCAATTTCAGCCCCAATTCTTCCCAATAAATCTACTACCTGTTGCGTGCCGGGGTAGTTGATTTTCTCCGCCGTATCGCGTGGGGTATGGTAATCGGCATGGGCTCCGGTAAAGGCGCTCAGAATGGGAATGCCCTTGAGATAAAAAGAAGTGGCGTCGGTGGGCAGATAGCTTGTCTGCTGGGTCACCAGCGGCAGACCCAGCATCAGATTATTGCGTTCCAAGAGCCCAGGCCAAACCGAGCTGGAGCCCACGCCCTGAAGCACCAAAGCTTTTTCAAGACGGCCCACCATGTCCATATTCAGATAGGCTGAAAATTTTTCAAGCTGGGTTTTCGACAGGTTTTCCACATAGTGATTGGAACCCAAAAGCCCCAATTCTTCGCCTGACCAGAGCGCAAAAACCAGATCCTGTGGCAGTGTTTTTCCCTGCTGGGCCTGATCGGCAAAGTATTCAGCCAGCTCCAGAACACCCGCTGAACCCGATGCATTGTCATCGGCTCCCGCATGAATCTTGCCCTTATCATCGCCGCTGGCCAAAGAAGACTGGCCTTCGCCATGCCCAAGGTGGTCGAGGTGTGCCCCGATCATCAACTGGTGTGCCCCCTTACCCGAACCCGGCAGACGCGCCAGAATATTGCGGCTGGTTTTCTTTTCTTTGCTGATTTCAACTTCCGCGCTCAGTTTCAAACCGGGCAGCGCAAAGCCCTGCATCCACTCCCCTGAATCGAGTTGATCCTGAAGACTTTTTAAACTTTTGCCGCTGGCTTTGAGCCAATGTGCGGCCAAGGCATCGCTGACCGTCAGCACCCCCAGTGACATGCTGCCCACCGAAGCTCCTGCTTCAAAAGAAACCAACTGCTCTTTAACCTGGCTATTGGGGCCACTGACCACAATCAGCCCCCGAGCCCCCTTTTCACGGGCCACCATGGCCTTATAGCGCAAGCCCGAAAAACGAGAAAGATACTGACGGCGTTCTGGGGTTACCTGCTCAGGCAAAAAACGGAAGACCAAAACCCATTTGTCTTTGAGATCCAAATGCACATAGGAGTCATAGCCCGGCTGGCCCTGACTTTCAGGTGCTACCAGACCATAGCCCCCAAAAACCACCTCAGCTTCAGCCAGCTTGCCGGTCTGAGAAAAGGGCAAGGGCCGCCATTCCTGGTTTAAAGCATAGGCCTTCTGGCCTGGTGCCTGCAATTGGTTTTGCTTGCCCAAGGAAACCCCTGCGGTGAATTCAAAGCTTTGAAACCAAGAGCCCTGATCTCCGGCGGGTTCAAGCCCCAGACGCTTAAAAACCTCTGCCACATATTCAGCGGCTTTGGCTTCTCCGCGACTGCCGGTTAAACGGCCTTCGGTGGCGGGATCTGCCAGAAATGAAATGCGCTTTTTTAAATCCTCAGCCGCAATTGCAGGCTGGGTGGCGAAGGCCTCTCCCCTGGCGATGCCCATGCCCGCCTGGGAAGGAGCTGAAGCAGCTTTCTCCGCCCCCAGCCCCAAGGCCTGACGGGCAGAAGCATCGTTCCAATCGGCCATAAAGAGCTGTGATTGCTTCTTGTCAGTGCGGCCACTGGTCCAGAGCAATTTCTTACCATCGGGTGAAAAAACCGGCAAGCCATCAAAGCCCTCGGTCGAGGTCACGCGCACAGGCGCATGCTGTCCTTCGGCATCGATCAGATAGAGTTCAAAATTGGCGAATCCCTGCTGGTTGGTGGCAAAGATCAAATAATCACCACTGGGGTGATAATAGGGCGCCCAGGACAGCACCCCCATTTTGGTGATTTGTTGGATGCCACTGCCATCGCGGTTCATGCTGAAAATTTCAGCCGTATCCCCGTGTTCAGAAAAGCGTCGCCAGACAATTTTCTTGCCATCGGCACTGAAGAAGGGGCCACCGTCATAACCGGGGCTGTGTGTCAATTGGCGCACGTTGGAGCCATCACTGTTCATGATATACAGCTCCATAAAAAAGGCGGGGTCCTGCTCCAAACGCTTGCTTTCAGCTTCAGACAGCTTGTGCTGATAGGCACTGCGGTTGGAGGCAAAGACAATTTCTTTGCCATCGGGAGAATAGGCCCCTTCGGCATCATAGCCCAGGCTGTGGGTTAAATTGACATAGTTCCCCCCAGAAATATCCGCCTGGTAGATCTCATAATGCGGGTCATAATCCCAGCTATAGCGCTTGGTCTTGCCTGAGGCTCGGAATTCCAGCTCTGCTTTTTGCTTTTTGAGCGCCTCGGGGTCATCCTGGGTAGAAGCAAAGAGCACCTGTTTACCATTGGGGTGAATCCAGCCACAGGTTGTTTTGCCCTGCCCAGGAGAAACACGCTGGGTTTCTCCTGTTTGAAAATCGAGCACATACATCTGAAAAAAGGGATTGTCGGCATCGCGCTCGCTCTGAAAAATCAGCTTTTGACCATCTGCGCTGAAATAGCCTTCGCCTGAGCGTTTGCCTGAAAACATCAATTGACGGGTATTTTTTAAGAATTGGCTTTCAGCCTCAGAAACCGCTGGCGAAGCCGCCCAGGTGGCGGGAGCAGCCAAAAGCAGACTGAGTGCGGTCGTAAGAATATATTTGTTCATTTTTGTGTCCTGTTAGGGGTGCAGATCTTTCTGCATTGTAAAACGGGATCCAAGCAGAACCCAAGCAAAAGGACAAGCCCACCCTGAGAATCCACAAAACACAAAAATCCCCCCTGCAAACCAGGGGGGATTTTAAAACCCAGAACCTTAGGCCCGTGTTTGAACAATCGCGTGCTGCCAGCCCTGCATCAGAGCCTGGGCTTTTTCAGCTGAAATCTGGGCCTCAAAGCGGCGTTCCAATTGCCAATTGGTTTGAATCGCCTGGGGAGTTTCCCAATAGCCCACCGCCAAACCGGCCAGATAGGCCGCTCCCAAGGCCGTGGTTTCGGTCACGACAGGACGCTCAACCGGCAATTGCAGTAGATCGGCCTGAAACTGCATCAAAAACTGATTGGCCGTCGCTCCCCCATCCACCCGCAGAACCTTAAGCGGTTCATGGGCATCGGCCTGCATCGCGCTGAGCAGATCCGCACTCTGGTAGGCAATCGACTCCAGGGCGGCACGTGCAATATGCTTGCGGTTACTGCCCCGTGTCAGGCCCGTGAGCGAGCCCCGCGCAGCAGAATCCCAATGGGGTGCACCCAAGCCCACAAAAGCCGGCACCAGATAAACACCCCCGGTATCTTCAACTTGCGAAGCCAGGGTTTCACTCTCAGCAGCAGTCTCAATGATCTGCAATTCATCGCGCAGCCACTGAATCACAGCCCCAGCAACAAAGACACTGCCTTCCAGGGCATAGGTCACCTGATCTCCCAATTGCCAGGCGATTGTGGTCAACAAACCCGCATTCGAGCGAACGGGCTTCTCGCCTGTATTCATAAGCATAAAACAGCCCGTACCATAGGTATTTTTGGCTGTGCCGGGCTCAAAACAGCCCTGACCGAAAAGTGCAGCCTGCTGATCGCCCGCCATGCCCGCAATCGGAATTTCCACCCCCTCAAAGAGGGCCGGAGCGGTCTTGCCAAAGACACCACTGGAGGGTTTGACCTCGGGCAAAAGTGCAGCGGGAATGCCCAAAATTTCAAGCAACTCAGCATCCCAGCGACCTTCACGAATATTGTAAAGCAGGGTTCGGCTGGCATTGGAGGGTTCAGTGGCATGCACCGCGCCCCCCGTCAGCTGATAGAGCAGCCAGCTGTCGATCGTACCGGCCAGCAGTTCGCCCTGCTCAGCCCGCTGCCGCCATTCAGGATGGCTATCCAATAACCACTTGAGTTTGGTGCCTGAGAAATAGGCATCGAGCACCAGGCCTGTTTTTTCTCGAAACAGGGGTTCAAGCCCTTGGGCTTTGAGGGTTTCGCAAATTTCAGCAGAACGGCGGCACTGCCAGACAATCGCATGGTGCAAGGGTTTGCCCGTGGCCTTTTCCCAAAGCACAAGGGTTTCGCGTTGGTTGGTCACCCCAATGGCTGCCACCTGTTGAGGGGAGACCCTTGTTTTTTGTAAAACTTCACGGGCTACGGCCAGCTGGGTTTGCCAGATTTCATCGGCATCGTGTTCAACCCAGCCAGGCTGGGGGTAAATCTGACGAAACTCCTGCTGGGCCAATCCGTGGATTTGACCGGCCTGATCAAAGAGAATCGCGCGGGACGAAGTGGTTCCCTGATCCAGGGCTAAAACAAAACGGGCTTGCGACATAGAGGCCTCCGCTGACAGAGATGGATACCATTATAGCGGAGTCTGAAAGAGAGTGTTGGGCGCTCAAATCTAATTTATTACAAAGTTACACAAGCAAAAACTTTTGACTGAATTTAAGACAATTAAAATACAAAAAAACAAAAAAAATGAGTCACCATCACGGTTTTATACCTATCTTGGTGAAGATTCAAACTTTGACAATGTGTAAATCATGAACTTAATTATTATTTCATTTTCATAATTTATCGCTGTTTTTCAGATAGATTAAAGGACAGAAAAGCGCATTTCGGGAGAGAATTTAAATTGCAACCCCAAACGATGATTCTTATACTTTTCTTTTTGCTCACTCTTTTGGGTTGTCAAACCCCTACCCCCACACACTCTGCAGCCCCAAAAACAGAACCAGCAAAAATCAAGCCTGTTTCTGAGACTGGGTTGTATCCCATCGATACCCAATTGGGTCAAGAGCCCCAAGGTGTTTTAGCAGGTGAAGAAGATCGTAGCTTGAAAAACTTCATCAGGCCAGTGCATTGGTGATTTTAGAAAAATGGAAACTAAAGTAATGACGACTCATCAACCTTATCTTGCTTTGACAGAAATAGGCTTTGATAAAGACTGGTCTATGTGCTTAAATGACTTACCTTTTACAGGAACAGCCATTGAATGGGATGACGAAGAAGCTGAAGAAGAAGATGGAGCAATCTTTCGGCATATTCAGGTAATCAATGGAGAAGCCGTAAAACTGCTTCTGTATAATTATAAAGGTGTGTTAATCGAGGAACACGATGCCCCTTTTTTGATAGATGAAACCTATTTTAACCCTTTTCAATTTGGCTCCTTTCGCAAAAAATGGTATGAAACAGGAGAGCCCAAAGAAATATTGGCTCCAGTTCAATCCAGTGAAGCGATCAATATTTCAATACAAAAAGGCGGATTAAAAAAACAAGACCTTGATCCATTTGACATAATATACATCGAATTTTATAAAAACTCACAATTAAAGCAACTGATCCTAAAAAATTATATACGTATGCATTCATATGAAAAAGAAAATATAAAAAAATTTCTTTTTCATATCCAAAGTTTCGATTTCTTTGGCCCACAATACTCAATCAAACAGATAAAAGAATGGTATGAAACAGGGCAGCTAAAATCTGAAAAAATTGAAGAATATAGCTATCTGGTATGGGAACGTCAATTTTCTGAAAATGGCGAATTGCTCTCTGAATACCAGATAGATCCTCAAAGTGAAACTTATCAAACCATTCAAAATCTTAAAGAAAACAAAATAGATTATATTTTTTCTGATCTTGAAAACTATTTCGGTATTCTTCGCCATAAATTAAACGGAGACAAAGGTCTTTACTATTATAAAGACCAACCATTTAGTGGTTTTGATCTTGAAATACAGAGTAACTATCAAACCCGAATTCAGTACATGAATGGCGTAAAGCAAGGTTATCAAGGATTTATTGATAATAAATATGAGTCAATAACACATGCAGCTACGAAAGCTCAATCTTATTATGTGTTTGAACTATCTACAAATTTCAAATCCAAATATCTCTTCACTGAAAAATATGAATTTGGCATCTTGCTCTATCGCCATCACAGAGATAAGCAGGGAGTTTGGCTTGAAAACTTTGAACTCTCTCCAGACTCACCTGATTATCAACGTCTTGAACGCTACCGGCAATGGAAGCGGTTTGAAGCCTCTTTTGCAAGCCACTCTACCGCTCAGCCAAACACAGAGCAGAATAGCAGCCCCCTGACACACCGACAAATCTTTTTAGAACAGGTAGAATTTACCCAAGAAAACTTGTTTTATTTTAATGGAGAAGCCTTTACAGGAACCGTTGTTGAAAACATGGAGCCTGAATTGGCTTTTACAACCCAAAACCAAGAAAAAGAATTCTTCCGACACTACAAAATTGAAAAAGGAAAGGTCAAATCTGTAAAAACCTTTAACCTGATGGGAGTAGTTTTATCTGAAAAATGGAATGTCTTTGTATCGGGTATCCACAATCAGAAACCCCATCTATTTGCCCTTTCAAGTTTAATACGCAATGCTTCTGGAATGCTCATTTTTCTAACTTTTTCGATCATTGATGCCATAGATCTGCCTAAAAATGAATTTGTCAGAGAAACCGTACAAAACTATCCCTTTGATCTCTATGACCGTGTCGAGTTGCGCTTTGGTGAAAAGGGGAAATTGGAATTTGAAACACTGTCAAAATCAGCCCCTTATCTCTATGATTTTGATGGGCCAGCCTCGCAAAAAATCAAGGTCTTCAGCGGGTATGGACACCAAGCCTTCGATCTACCTGTGCCCTATCATTCTTTCAAAAGCTGGTTTCCCAATGGGCAGTTAAGAACTGAGTCCATCAAAAAATATAATGTCTGTCTTTTAGAGCGCTCCTTTGATGAAAAGGGGCAACTGATCGCAGAAAAAAAATTAGACCCAGAAAGCCATCAAAACCTGTATATTCAACAAATGCAAGCCGATGAAATGCCGTTTATTTTTCCTAAAACATATCTTTTAGTGGATATTCCAATAACCAACTTGGTTTTTCACAAAAATATCTGCTACCATCAAGGCGAGCCTTTTAGAGTCATCCAGAAAATAAATTTCAAAAGCCTGAGAGTCAGTTTTGTTGCGGTTTAAGAGCAGACAAACTCCCCCAAAAAGAGATAAAGTTCATCAGTCCCACCCGTTAAGGAGGTCCCAATGAAC